>JAESGH010000146.1_pt1 | contig 188565 bp, 181 predicted proteins | sample 9269641 | NCBI WGS metagenome assembly JAESGH01 (sample SAMN14515345, study PRJNA621665) | algae metagenome | isolation source: Phormidium tanganyikae FI6-MK23 and co-occurring heterotrophs from granitic... | place: USA: Fort Irwin, California | collected 1998-05-24
TCCGGGCGGGCTACGCCCGCCCTCCGCCGCACGCAGCGCAAGGCTCACCTCGACAAACCCCTATCATATCCGCAAGGGGGTCCTTCTTCGACGCCGATCGGGGGTCCCGTTTGAACGCCGTTTGACACCGTAAAGCTCCACCGGCCGGTGCTTAGTCGGGCGATCCCCTCGAGAAGCTCCGTCCTTGGCATGAGTTCACCTTCATCAACCACCAATAGGCAGCGCCCGTGCGCACGTCCAAAACTGCCAGCAATCGAATCAATACTAGCGGCGAACGGGAGGGCCGGACTGCCTTCGAAATACTCGATTGCACCTTCGACGATCGGAGGCCTTTCATCCGCCAGCGACCGTAGCAACATCGTCTTGCCAGAGCCATGGCGCCCAATAAGTTCGACAATCGGATGGCTCTTATCGATTGCGGCAAGGAGGGCATCATATGCCGGAGCGTTTCTGACATAGCCTGTCGGCGCGCGCTGTTTCCAATACTGGTTCAAACCAGAAGCCATCATTGTTGATAAACCTAGCCGCGCTTAGCCTGCAGTCGCGCAAGACACGTATATTTGTTCATGGTTATATCCAAATAATGGACATGCGTATATTGGCCGCTGGCGACGCCCATATATTCCTTTGGGCAACAACTTTCGCAATCGGAGCGATCTGGACAAATGACCACAGCCGCCAGTGCAGAAATTTGGACAGAACGTCGCGAGGGCTGGGCGCCGGGGAAATCTGACGCTCGCGATGCTGCAGCAACAGACTATGGACGAATTGTCCATTCTTCGTCTTTTCGCCGCCTTCAGGGCAAGACTCAAATCCTCAACCTCGGCGACAGCGATTTCTACCGAAATCGCCTTACCCACTCTATCGAGGTCGCTCAAGTCGCCGGCGGGATCGCTCTTCAGCTGCATAAAGACTTTCACGACCATGTTGCTGCACCGTGGATACCCGATCTCGCCTTGATCCAGGCCGTAGGCGCGACGCATGACCTCGGCCATCCCCCGTTCGGCCATGGGGGCGAGGTTGCATTGCACTATGGCATGCGAAACCAAGGCGGCTTCGAAGGAAATGGTCAGACTCTGAGGATACTCAGCCGACTTGAAAAATTCTCCAGCAGCAATGGCGCCAATCTATCCCGTCGCTCGCTTCTGGGCGTGCTTAAATATCCGGCGCCGATGAGTGCCGTCCGGAGTGCCGATGATCAGCTGACGCCGAAACTACTCGAGGGTACCTCTGTCGTGCATCTCATCAACCGAAAAGCCTGCTATCCTCCAAAGTGTTATCTCGACACTGAGTGCGACGTGGTAGACTGGCTTCTCGATCCCATTCCTCAGGCTGAACGCGACCTGTTTACTAGTTTTGAGAGCGTCGACAGCGGGCATGGAGAAACGCGCCACAAGTCGTTCGACTGCAGTATCATGGACCTCGCCGACGACATTGCGTTTGGAGTGCATGATCTCGAGGACGCGCTGACGATCGGTCTCATGAACGCCGACGATCTCGCAAGCACTATTCCTGAAGAAGCCTGCAGGAGCTTCTTGGAATATATTCAGACGCGCGAGAACTTCGGGAATGATGTTTACGCGGGCCTGATCAGGGCATTGAGCAGCGACGCCCAGCGCAAGCGGAACATCGGCAGGATGGTGACGCACCTTATCACCTCGGTTCAGATCAAGGAGGAGCAAGACTTCGACACCCCGTTGCTGCGCTACCGGGTCGAGCTCCCCACGCCGCAGCGCACATTTCTCCGTGCTTTGAAGAAGGCGGTAAGGGAGAAAGTCATCAGGAGCGCCGGCGTCCAGCAACTCGAATTCAAGGGTCAAAACATGGTTGTCGCCGTGTTCGAGGCATTCGCGACGGATCCAATGTCGTTGCTGCCGGAGAAGACCAGGGCTCGTTACGAAGCTGCGGAGGACAAGATGCGGGTGATCTGCGATCATGTTTCCGGCATGACGGACGGCTTCTTGTTGCGCACCTACGAACGGCTGTTCAGCCCGCGCATGGGCTCGGTATTTGATCGCATCTAGGCAATGGCCACAGTGACCCGGTGACTGTGTTAAGGATAGGGAACGCGAGCAATCCTGGAAGTTGATGTGGAAGATCCCGCGTGGGAAGCGACTTTGGATCGGGGCAAAACGATCCTCGAGCGAATTGACCCCCGAATCACGTTCGTGTCCGCGCTCCCGCCGCCCAGCGGGGCAACGACGCCTATTCAAGGTTTCTCGAAGGAGCGGGTCGAGCTCAGCTGGGTATGGCGGCTGATGCTGACCCTGCCGTCCACAATTTACGAGCTTGCTGCCCCGGTGTCGTCGACGATCGGTCTGCGGAAATGCGGGATGGCCGGTCGGCGCCATCTGCCTGTCAGGATTGATCGCTTAATTCGGGCGCGCATCTACGACCGCTCACCGATCTGGGTCGTCTTCTCGGCCGATCGTCAGGTCGCACGCCTTGTTAGCGAGTGGGCCAAACATCAGCCATTTCGTCCGCTCCATGTTTCGACCGAAGGCGTTTCGGGAGCGGTTCCGCCTTCCGAACTGACGGTCGGGATGTTTCGGCAGCATTGCCTAGATATGATCACCGCCAATGAAGACAGGCTGAGCGGCCTTCGCCCTCTTGTTGACCAGTGGCGCGAGCCCGAACCAACCCCCGCGCCCTTCCCATTTCTAGGACACCAGACGGTCGAACCGAACCAGATGTGTCTCGCCGCCAACGGAATTGGCGCAACAAAGTTCATTGAGCATTGGCGCGGCGCCTCAGAAGATGAGTTTCAAGACGCGATCGCGCGCAGCTTCCACGCCGTCATGGACTTGCACGCAACAGCCACGGTGCCTTTCGGGGTTTCTCTTATGCCGCCCCGGCCGACCATCTGGTTGATTGCGCCAGCGTGGCACCCGAACTTGCGGAGGCGGCTGCTCGAGTCCATCAGCACCACGTCTGACCGGGTCGCGGTCAGCGACCTTGCGAACAGGATTGAGCGGCAGCGAGCTTTTGTCGTAGCTGACGAGCCGAAGATTCTTGAAAGACTCAAGTCGTCACCCACGGCTCTCGAACTGCACCAGACGCGCCGTGCCGAACTCCACCTGTTTTTCGATGCCATAGGCTGGGCACTCGCCGGCACGGCCGCGGGAGCTTGGCGAATGCGTCCTGCAATCAATAGGGTTGACGGCCAGGTCCGGCAGTTTGCAGCGAACATCCGTGCCGACGCCGGAACGCCCCACAGCAAGGTTGCGAGACTGTTCGCAGCAATGCAGTCCAAGCTGCTACAGGGCGTGGGGGAGAAGGCCATCCAAGCGATCCGGGATGCGGATTGGGGTGTAAAGGTTATTAGCGACGTCCCGGTCGAATGGCTTCCTGTCGGCCGGCTTCCTCTTGGGCTGCACTGCGACATCTCGCGCCTCACAGCGACGCCCGCCGACCTTCTGCTACGTCAGCTAGAGACGCACGAGATGTTGCGGCTCAAGATCGCAGATTTTGACGAAATCCTTCTCGTCAGCGCCTTCACCGAAGGCCATGCGGACGACATGATTGCCCGCCTTGTCGACACCGTGTTGGACATCAAGAGAGTCCGCCTCCGCGTGGCGCGGGTTCAGACTGAAAGCGAATTCATCGAGGCCGTCAACGCCTATGAAGGGCCACTCATGATCTTCGATGGTCATGGGTCACATCCGGCCGACGAAGAATCGCATCTGGTGGTGGGATCCGATCATATCCGCATCGGTGCGCTGGAAGAACGGATCAGAATGCCGCCGATCGTCATTTTGAGCGCGTGCGATACGCACGCTGCCGATCGATCGACCAAGACTGTTTCAAATGCAATGCTTCGGCTTGGTGCCCGTACCGTATTCGCAACCAACCTTCCTGTCCGCTTCGATTGGGCGGCAATGATGGTTGGCGATATCATTCGAACGATCGATGCCTATCTCCCGCTAATGCCGGCGGATATCGGGCGGGTTGTCCGCTGGAGCGAGTTCGCGGGCGCAATGGTCCGCGCGCATTTCATCATGGCAGTCATATTGCAGATCGTGGAGACGGGAAAATCCGATGAGGCGACGATGATGTCGCTGGCGCCCGATATTCTTCTGACGGCTCGTTTCAAGACAGGCACCGAAGCGCTCCAGGATCTGGAGCAGGAGATCGTAGGTAGAGGGATTCTCGATCGCCCAGCATTCGACGCCTTGGTGCGGCATGTCATCGCGACTTCGGACGTCATCCGCTACGTTCAACTTGGCAATCCAGAGACAATCCTGATCGGAAGCGCTGAAGATCTATCCGAGGCGGCGCGGAAGCCCTTCGAGAACATGGGGCCGCTCACCCCGCAATGGAAGTTCGATGGTGATTCACTCCCTGGAGTTGTCGATATGATGGAAGTCGTTGGCCAACGTCCTTATGGCAAATGGCACGGCGAATCCGCGCGCGAAGGTTAATCCTACCGCCGTGGAGCTCTGACGACCCTGTCATCTTGAGAGATGGATAGTGGACCTACTCTGCCCGCGGAACCTTCAAGCGTGCATGCTGGCTGAATCAACGCAATGGTGTCGACAAAGGTGAAGGATGAAATCACAGCGGACTCTCCACCACGAAAAACGACCGCTTTCAGGGCTGCACCCCTAAAGGCGAGACGACCGGCATCGGGTACGAAGCAGCCTCCGCTCAATTATCGAAAGAATGACTGCTTTCGGGCTTAGGCCGATCGGTGTCGGAATGGCCGACATCAGGCGCGAAGCAGTCGCATGCTCAAACTATCCTGCGGCGCGTGCCGTCTCCTCTAGCTGCGCAATACGCTCGCTGCAGATGCTCTCCACAATCGCGGCGAGAGCCTCGACGCGGGCGCCGAGCCAAGTCAGTTCGTCCTCAGAAATCCGATAATGTTTCGAATATCGGGCCTTGATGTAGGCTTCTTTCAGCTTCTCGAAGCGCGACCGGTCAGCCTTCGTCTCGCGCGGCCAAGCGACGATCAGCCGCGTATCGAGCCGCTCTGCCTGCGTCCTCAAGAACGCCAGATTATGGACGTGCGGCGTGTGAAATGAACAGACTAGCAAAGCGCAGTGGTAATAGCTTTCAACCGACTGATGCAGAAGAAACGCGGCCTTTTTGGTCCATCCGCGCTGCCTTGCGAATGATGCTGTTTCGAAAAACTCCCCGCCGCTGGGATACCACTCATCGAAATACTCCCGCGCCATCTCGAGCGCCGCATGCGGCGTCTTAGGCTGCGGCTCGGGCAATTCGTCATCGACGGCCTGATAGATCGCGATCCCGTCACGCGCGACGTCCATGAAAAAATAGCGTCCCTGCGACAGCCCGGCATTCACCTCGCCGGCGCTGTGGACGATGAAGTTCACCGGCGTGCGCAGCGTCTTCGTGACGGAAAGCTCGCGGATCAGCCGGTCGTCGAGCTTCGACCAATATTCGACGCGATCGGTCAGCCTGTCGTCGTTGACGATTATCAACAGGTCATAGTCCGACTGGTAGCCCTTGGCGGTGTGCGGCTCATCGACCCAGCCGCCGCGCGCATAGCTGCCGTAGAGAATGATTTTGGAGATGCGCCCCTTGCGCTTCCAGTCCTGCGTCGCGAGCGCCAGCGCATCCTCGAATTCTTCGAAGACGATCTGGACGATGCGTTCGAGTTCGCGCTGTTTGTGCGGGGGGAGATGATCGAGACTGCTGCGCATTGCGGTCACCCTAACAAGGTGGCGACACCCTTGCACGCCGAGATTGAACCAGGCGCGAGGATGCCGCCGACGGCGGTCAATCTGCGGGATTCCACAGCAGCGCATAGACGTCGGGATTGTCCTGCCCTGCAGCGCGGCCGAGATTGGCATAGATGCGGCGCGGCCCGAACTCGGGGGCTTCGAGAGTCAACGAGACATATAGCTTGCCCGACGTTTCGCTGCGACGCAGCCAGCCGGCGCCGCATTCGACGCCGTTCGACCAGACGCGATAGTCGGGTTGGACTTCGCCGCTCTTGCTCGGGTTGGGGCGGATTTCGATGGGGACGCGGATCGAGATCGTCGCGAGCTGGCCGACAAAGCCCTTCTCGTTCGTTCCGCTGACAAGACCGATTGCGGCCATGATGTTGCTCCTGCGAAGCCCGGGGCCATCCCCGGGGCACCGGCGGCCAGGGAATGGCGTCAGGCCAGCTCGCGCACCCGAAGGGCCGGAGCACCAGCGAAGGACGGCGCCGCCCCGGCTTTTTGCGCGCGAAGCGCCCGCGAGGAGGCCGCCTGCGGCCGGGGAAAAAGGTGGGGCGGCGCCGTTGCGCGCACGGGCGCGCCATTCATCTCGCCGGATCTGCACCGGCTGGCTCCGTGCGTGCCGGAATGGAGATGGACGGCAAGGACTTGCTCACCGGATCACGCTATGGGCAGCACATGAGACTGACGATCACCGCCGCCTTGCTTCTTTTCGCCCTCCCTGCCTCGGCGCAACAGGTCAGCGGCCCGGCCCGCGCGGCCGACGGGGATTCGCTCGATCTCAGCGGAATATCGGTGCGGCTTTTCGGCGTCGATGCGCCCGAGCTGGCGCAGAGCTGCGAACGCGGCGGCGCGTCCTGGCCTTGCGGGAAACAGGCGGCGTCGAAGCTCGCGAGCCTCGTCGCTGGAACATCGGTCGTGTGCGAGCAGAAGGATATCGACGATTATGGCCGGATCGTCGCCACCTGCCGCGCGGGTTCGGTCGATCTCGGCGGCGCGATAGTCGATGCGGGGCTTGCGGTCGCCCTGCCGCATTTCAGCGACCGCTATGTTGCTGCCGAGGCTCGCGCCCGCGCTGCCGGTCTCGGGGTGTGGGCCGGCACGTTCCAGATTCCGGCGGACTATCGCGCAGCGCATCCGAGGCCGGGGCGCCGAACACCGGGCGTTTCGCGAGACACGGCGCCAGTCCGCGTGCCAGGGCCGAGGCCGACCGGAGCCTATTTCCGCAATTGCAAGGAAGCCTGGGCGGCGGGTGCGGCTCCGCTCCGCCGAGGTCATCCCGGTTACCGGCCGGAAATGGACGGCGACGGCGACGGCATCGCTTGCGAGCCCTATCGCGGACGTTAGCGCGTCATCCTCATGCGTCCGCTATGCCAAAAAAAGACCCGCCCAGTGTGCATGTCCTTACGAACAGAGGCCGGGCGGGTGCGATGATGCCCACATAGGGTAATGATACGATCAAATCCATGACGGCGTTGCAGCGCAACAGGGAATAGGGCCAGTCGGGCAAAGGCGAATCATAGCCTCACGCGACAAATCGAGGTCCCCAGCCAAAAAGACTCAATCTGGACCCAATTGCGTGGCGCGGGCTTGCCCTGACGTTACGTCCGGCTATGCTTACCATGCACCGGGCCAGAAGGCGCGCGGTGCCGGAACGTAAGAATTCTGCTCGGGCCTTTATGATATTCCCATCCGTTGCCGGGTGGCCGACGCGTATGTCCAGGCCTTCGGGCTAAAGGCGGCGGCGCATATTTTTCCGAGTATGTTCTTACCTCCCGGCATCCCGCCTTCCGGCCCGACCGGAGGCGATGGACATGGATTTCGACGAGGAACAGAACCGCGCGCACGCCTTGAACAGCGGCGATCCCGTGCCGCCGTCCGACTGGACGGGCTTTGGCCAGACCGCCAGCATGGAAGCGATCTACAATGCGCATCAGCCCGCGCTCGCACGCTATCTGCGCCGCCGCGCGCCGAAGCAGGATCTCGGCGATCTCGTCCAGGAATGCTTTCGGCGGCTTGCCATGGCGAAGGGCGGGAAGCTGGCGCTGATCGAAAAGCCCGGGGCCTATCTCGTCAGCACCGCCCGCAACCTGCTCACCGATCGGGCGCGTACAGACACGGCGCGCCAGACATCCCAGCACCATAGTTTCGAGGATGAAGACATCGCCGGCCCCGACCCCCATGCTGCGCTCGAAGCACGCGACACGATGCGGCGCGTCGGAGAGGCGATCGAGAAATTAAAGCCCCAAACTGGTTCTATATCGACCGAGAAGGCCATCAGCTGATCGAGGGTCATGCCGTCCTCAGCGTAGATGTCGTGCAGCTTCGGCGAAACGTCGGCGAGCTTGAGGCGCTGCTTCACGACCGCCGGGGTGACCATGAAGGTCGCCGCCACGGTTTCGATGTCGCTGCCCTGCTCGACGAGCTTCTGCATGGCGCGGAACTGGTCGAGCGGGTGCAAAGGCTCGCGATGGACATTTTCGGCCAGCGAATCTTCCTCGGCCGAGACAGCGTCATCGTCGCGCACGATGCAGGGCACCGGCTCCGTCTTGGCCATGCGACGCTGTTTCACGAGCTGCTGCAACGCCCGGAAGCGGCGCCCGCCGGCAGGGACTTCGTAGCGCCCCGTCGCGTTGCCTTCATCGTCGCGCTGCGCCCGAACCGTCAGGCTCTGGAGCAGGCCGCGCCGTTCGATGTCGGCTGCAAGGCCGTCGATCGACACACCTGCCTTGACGCGCCGCACATTGGCCTGGCTCAGCATAAGGGCGCTGAACGGGATGTCCCGCGCGCCACTGAGCGTGATCTTCGCATGTTTCGTCATGACTCGTCTCCATGACGGGCCGCCGCGAGACTCTCTCCCGGCTTTCAACCCGCCATGGCTCCGGCGCAGCCCTCTTCCTCTAGGGAAGCGGACCACGCCGAACCGAGAGTCGACGCCGGATCAGCGCACCGACGCGAGCAATTTTGCTCCCTTTCCTTCAAGCTCCAGCCGCGCGTCCTGATGCGGGCGATCCCGGGCCACAGCATTGATGCCCTGGACGAAATCGAAGATCGACGATGGCGGATGTCCTTCTTCTTGAAGGACGGTGGCGATGATCTTTTCGGTCTCGCCTTTCGAGAAACCCCGCTTGCGGAGGAAATTCTGTCGCTCGTCGGCGTCGCGTGCGACGATGGCAGCCCGAGACGCCTTGATTCCATCCAGGAATGAACCTGGCGATGACGACGCGAAGCGCTCAAGAGCTGGCGCAGCCTCCTGCGCGAATCGTCCCGCGGCGAACTTGCTGTGGCGGATGCTGATTTCCTCAAAGCCTTCCGCGCCCCAGATATTCCGGTTCATGCAAACGGCCCGAAGGTAGAAGGTCGCCATGCCGAGCGTTTTCGACCCAACTTCGCTGTTCCAGCAATAGAAGCCGCGAAAGAAGAGATCGGGATCCCCGTTGGGCAGTCGCCCCGCCTCGATCGGGTTCATATCGTCGACGAGAAAGAGAAACACGTCGCGGTCGCTCGCATAGAGCGTCGTCGTGTCCTTTGTGACCTCAACAAACGGATTGTGCCGCATCGTCGACCAATCGAGCATGCCCGGCACTTTCCAGCGCGTGTCGCCCGTTCCATTGCCCGCGATCTTCATGACCGCCGACACCAGCTCATGGTCCCAGATGCGCCCATAATCCGGGCCGGTGACAGCACGCAGTTCGGTGCGGCCGTCGCCAGTCTCCAGGGTTTTCACCAACTCGCCGCGATGCGCGAGCAACCCGTGCTGCATGTTGATCCCCGCCAGGGCCGCAGGCAGCTGGCGCAAATAGCCCGAAGGTGCGCCCACAAGGCTGCAGAGCTGGCCGAAGGACCAATGGGTCGGCGCCACAGGCGCGTCGCGGTCAGGAAGCAGGAGGGTGAGCCGCTCCGGATTGTCGGTGGCGGCCTCGACGCGGATCGCGCGCGTCTCGACTGTCCGAGCCGTTGCGGCCTCGGCACGCGCGCGGACGGCGTCAAAAAGCTCGTCCAAGGAAAGGTAGCGCTCGTCCTCGGGGCGCGAGAACCATTCGGATGAAACGCGGCCAATGCGCTGACCGCGCGAGATATCGACCTTGTAGCCCGGCGCGTGATCGGCGGTCGCCGCTTGGATAAGATGGGTCATGGCAAATCTCCGCGACGAGCGCCCGGAGCCTCTCTCCAAGCCCTTGCCCGTCACGGGTTTCCCCGTTCCCCTCTCACTCTATGGGCCAGCGGGCGTAGCGCGCCGGGCCCGCGGACTGGCGCGGCGCATGCCGCGCGCGAGACAGGCTAGGCACGCGAAAGCTGCCGTGCCTATCCGTATCTGCGATATTTTCTGGAGACATTGTGGAGACAACGCGGTGGACCATTGCCCGTGTCACCACAAAGCGCGCTGACCGCGCGACACTAAGTGACTGATTTTCTGTGGAAAACTGGAGCGGGCGAAGGGATTCGAACCCTCGACCCCAACCTTGGCAAGGTTGTGCTCTACCCCTGAGCTACGCCCGCTCTGGCGGCTGAAACCGGTCGGTTCCAGCGGGTGAGGCGGGCGCTTAGCATCGGGTTTTTGAGTCGGCAACCCCCCTTCATGCTTTTCGCATCTTATCGCGGGTGAAGGGTTGGCATATTCGCCGCAATTCCCACATAGATAGTCAGGCATTTTGAACAGGAGCATGACGCGTGGCCACTTTGGGTCTGAACCCCACCGAGAAGGAAGCCGTCGAAGCGTTCCGCCGCGACGTCGTCGAACCGTCGATGACCCAATTGGTGATCCTGGATTTCTGGGCCGAATGGTGCGGGCCGTGCAAGCAGCTGACCCCGATCCTGGAAAAGGTCGCCGCGGATTACGCCGACAAGGGCGTGTTGCTGGCCAAGATCGATGTCGATGCCAACAAATTTATCGCGAGCCAATTTCAGGTCCAGTCGATCCCCACCGTCTATGCGATTTTTCAGGGTCAGCCGGTCGCGAACCTGACCAATGCGCGCACCGAAAGCCAATTGAAGACGATGCTCGACCAGCTGCTCGCGCAGCTGCCGATCGAGAGCGAGGCGACGGCCCGCGCGGTCGAGATCGCGCCGCTGATCGAGATGGCCGACGCGGTGCTGGCCGAGGGTGACGGGGAACGCGCCGCGAGCATTTTTGGCCAGATCCTGGAGATGGCACCCGACAATGCCGCCGCGCATGGCGGTTTGATCCGGGCCTTTGTACTCGCGGGCGATCTGACCAGCGCCCAAGGCGTGTTGGATATGGTGCCGACCGAAATCGCCGAAGACCCTGCGATCGCACAGGCGAAAAGCGCGCTCGCGCTCGCCGCCGATGCCCCTGACGCGGGCGAACTCGCGGCGTTCGAAGCCGCGGTTGCGGCGAACCCCGACGATCATCAGGCGCGGTTCGACCTTGCCAGCGCGCAGATCGGCGCGGGCCAACGCGACGCCGCCGCCGAAAATCTGCTGCACATCGTCGCCGCCGATCGCGAATGGCAGGAAGATGCCGCGCGCGCCAAGCTGCTGTCGCTGTTCGAAGCCGTCGGGCTGGAAGACCCATGGGTCGCCGCCCAGCGCCGCCGCCTGTCGCTGATCCTGTTCGGCTGATGGGCGACACCGCGCCCCTGACCATCCAGCGGATCGCGATCTTTCCGCTGCCCGGCGCGGTGCTGTTTCCCGGGCTGCACCTGCCGCTGCATATTTTCGAGCCGCGCTATTCGGCGATGGTGCAGGAGGTGCTGGCGCGCGACCGCCAGATCGGGATGATCCAGCCGCGCCAGCTGCCGGGTGAAGAGAGCCGCGAGCCGCCGGCGCTGTATGACGTCGGCTGTGTCGGGCGGATCGTCGATGTCGAGGCGCTCGACGAGGGGCGCTTCAACCTGGTGCTCGAAGGCGTCGCGCGCTTTCGCGTCCGCCGCGAACTCGATGTCACGACCCCGTTCCGTCAAGTCGAGGCGGAGATCGAAACCGAGATCGAGGACGACGCGGTGCTGTCGAGCATCGAGCGCGCCAGCCTGGAGCGCGAGGCGAAACGCTTTGCCGCGCGGCAGGGCTATGTCGTCGATTGGGATTCGGTCGGCCAACTGGACGATGCGACGCTGGTCAACGGCATCGCGCAGGTCGCGCCCTTCGATGCCGCCGCGAAACAGGCGCTGCTGGAAGCGACCCCGATCGACGCGCGCGCCGAGCTGGTGGTCCAGCTGATGCAGTTTTTTGGCCGGTACGATGGCGACGACGGCCGCGTCACGTTGCAATAGGCGGCCATCTAATTCAATTTGCGGGGCGCCGCGTGGCGCGTGATATCGGCGAGCGCGCGGCGCACGACATGGCGGTCGCTTTCGCGTAGCCGATCCGCTGCCTCGTTAACCCGCAGCTGATCGCGAACGAGGCTTTTTTCAGCGGCAAGGCGGGCCTCGATGCGAGTGCCGTCGGACCGCGAAGCGCGCGACAGCACAGTGCGTCGCCGCGACGACCATTCGCTGACCAGCCGATCGGCGACGAGGCTGGCAAGGCCATCGCGCGCGGCCTGCTCGGTCGCCGCCTCGGCAGCAGGGTCGGTCAGCCAGTCGTCGGCGCCAGCGGCCTGCAACGCGTCGAGTGATAACGTCGCGGTGACATGCCGCCGTCCCGCGGAACGCTGGTCGCCATGAAGGCGCAGCCGCAGCGCCTGCAGCTCGGCGCGCAGCTGCCAGTTCACATAGGTGGTGAAGCGCGCCCGCGCCGGATCATAGCGTTCGGCCGCGCGGTGGAGCGCGATCGCGCACACCTGCGCGGCATCCTCGGCAACATCGATCAGGCCATAGCTGCGGGTGAAATAGCGGATGCGCGGCGCGGCCAGCGCTGAGAGCCTTGCGAACGCCCGGTCGGCGAGCACCCGCGCCCGCGCGCCCGGTGCAGCGTCGAGCGCGGTTCGCGCCTGGATATAGTCTGTCACTGCTGCTTCGAGCGCGTCGCTTTTTGCCGACATGGTCCGTCCCCATCTGCCGCGGCAGGGGCGCCGCAGAGATGGGAATAGGGAAAGATGATGAGCGGTGGGCTGATGGGGGGATAGGTAGAAATACGTACTGCGGCCAAACAATGCCCAGATACTTCGTCATCCCGGCGAAGGCCGGGATGACGAAGAAAGCGGATATGCCTTTCCTAAACCTCCGCCCCCGCGAGCAACCGTGGCAGATCGCCCGCCTCGCCGCGCGCCTCGTCCATGAAGAAGCGCTTGAGCAGTGGCAGGCGCTGCACCGCGCCGAGCCCGGTGCGGCGCACCGCGGCGGCGGTGCGGCCGGGAATACCGAACAGGCGGGTCAGGCCATCGGTCGCGAGGCTGACCATCATATTGTCCAGTCCGCGCCAACGCTGATAGCGCGCGAGCAACGCCGCATCGCCGAGGTCAAGCCCGAGCCGGGCGCCCTCAACGAGCACCTCGGTCAGCGCCGCGACATCGCGCAGGCCGAGGTTGAGTCCCTGCCCGGCGATCGGATGGATACCGTGCGCGGCGTCGCCAACCAGCGCGATGCGCTCGGCGACGATCGACGCGCTGTGGTGGAAGCCGAGCGGATAAGTCATCCGCGGCGCGACGAGATGCATCGCGCCGAGCACCCCGCCCGCGCGCTTTTCGAGTTCGGCGACAAAGCCGCGGTCGCCCAGCTTGGCCAAGCCGGGACCGTCCTTCTCGGAAACCGTCCATACGAAGGCCGAGCGATGCCGTCCTTCCGCGTCGTCGACGAGCGGCAGCAGCGCGAAGGGGCCGGAGGGGTAGAAGATTTCGTGCGCGACATTGCCGTGCGGCCGTTCGTGCGACACCGCGCCGATCAGCGCGTGATGGTGGTACGACCAGTTGGCGATGCTGAATCCCGCCGCGTCGCGAGTCGGCGAACGGCGGCCTTCGGCGACGATCAGGAGCGGGGCGACGAGCGCGGTGCCATCGGCGAGGGTCAGCGTGACGCCATGCGCATCGATGTCGCGTGACACCACTGCGGCGGGCATATGCAACCTGACGAGCGACGCATCGGCAAGTCCCGCAGCGAACGCGAGGCGGAGCTGGCGGTTCTCGATCATCGTGCCGAGGGGCGGGTCGCCATCGGCGGTGACGAAATCGAGATGTCCGCCGCGGCCGCTGTCGGGGGCGCCATCGGCGACCTGAATGGCACGGATCGGGCAGCCGTGGCCCGCGAGCCGCCCGGCGATGCCCAGCACCTCGAACATCTGCCAGGTCGCGCTGGCGATCGCCGACGCCCGGCCGTCAAAACCGGGGGCGATCGTCGCAACCGGGTCGGCGGGATCGACGATCTGGACCGACAGGCCGTGGTGCGAAAGGGCAAGGGCAAGCGCCTGGCCGACCAGGCCGCCCCCCGAAATCAGGACATCGCTGCGCAGGGTTTCACTCATGGCCTGACTTTAGCGCGCTGCGCACCGGTTGGGAAGGCTGTGGGAGGGCCGCGCTTGACGGCGAGTCCGCCGCAGGTGCATATCGCCGTGGTACACTGATGGGGACCGTAAACAGCATGGCTAGCCGCAAGGGCGCACCGGTCAAGGCCGATTGGCGCACCGTTTTCCGCCAGAGCATCGCGCGATCGCTGGTGATCGGCGCCGCGGCGGCGCTTGGGCTGTTCACGCTGTTCCTGGCGCTTGCGCTGGCGACTTATGACAGCACCGATGCGGCGCTGAACACCGCCGCCGCTGGGACCGCCGCCAACTGGATGGGCAGCCTTGGCGCATGGTTCGCCGATCTGGGGCTGTCGGTCGGCGGGGTCGGGATTGCGCTGCTGGTGCCGCTGCTCGGCCTGCTTGCGTGGCGGCTGTGGCTGGGCGAGCCGCAGCCTTATTGGCCGCGCCAGCTCGCCTACAGTTTCGTCGGCATCCTGCTCGTCGGGCTGGGCGCCGAACTCTGGTCGCCCGCGACGAGCGCGCCCATGCCCGCGGGCTGGGGCGGGCTCATCGCGTTGCTGATCGGCGGCGCGATCACGCCGCTGTTCGCCGCGGCGGGCGAACCCGCGGCGGCGCTGATCCGCTTTGCGACCATCCTCCTGCTCGTCACCGCCGGACTGTGGCTCGCGTGGCGCGCGCTGCGGCTGGAAAAGGGCTGGGCATCGCGTTTCCGCCTGCCCGCCGCCGAGCGCAGCCGCATCGCCGAGCCGGTGCGCGCTGCCGACGACGGCGCCAGAGCGCCCAATTTGATGGAGCGCGTCGTGCGCCCCCGCGCGATCGCCGAGCCGAGTGACCGCGCGCCGCCCGAAATCGCCGACCCCGCGCAGCGGACCGCGCCGTCCAAACCGCGGCCCAAGCCGCAGACCGAGCTGTTCACCAATTACCAGCTGCCGTCGATCGACCTGCTCGCACCGCCGCCGCCGGGGCCGACCGGACAGATCGACAAGGCGGGGCTGGAACGCAATGCGCGCCTGCTCGAATCGGTACTCGAGGATTTTCAGGTCAAGGGCGTCGTCACCGCGGTCCGGCCCGGCCCCGTCGTCACCATGTACGAACTCGAACCCGCGCCGGGTACGAAAGCCAGCCGCGTGTCGAACCTGGCCGACGACATTGCGCGCAACATGTCGGCGCTGTCGGCGCGCATCGCGCCGATCCCCGGCCGCACCGTGATCGGCATCGAGCTGCCCAATGCCAATCGCGAGTCGGTGGTGCTGCACGAAATCATTGGCAGCGCGCTGTTCCAGGACCAGACCGGCGCGCTGCCGATCATCCTCGGCAAGAATATCAGCGGCGACCCGATGATCGCCGATCTCGCGCCGATGCCGCACTTGCTGATCGCGGGTACCACCGGCTCGGGTAAGTCGGTCGGACTCAACGCGATGATATTGTCGCTGCTCTATCGCCTTGGTCCCGATCAGGTGAAGATGATCATGATCGATCCCAAGATGCTGGAACTCAGCGTCTATGACGATATCCCGCACCTGCTCGCCCCGGTGGTGACCGAACCCAAAAAGGCGATCCGGGCGCTGAAATGGGCGGTCGAGCAGATGGAGGATCGCTACCGGATGATGTCGTCGCTGTCGGTCCGCAACCTCGCGAGCTATAACGACAAGGTGCGCGGCGCGCTGGCCAAGGGCAAGTCGCTCGGGCGGCGCGTCCAGACCGGCTATGATCCCGACACCGGCCAGCCAATCTATGAGGAAGAGGCGCTCGATTATGCGCCGCTGCCGCAGATCGTCATCGTCGTCGACGAGCTCGCCGATTTGATGATGACCGCGGGCAAGGAGGTCGAATTCCTGATCCAGCGACTGGCGCAAAAGGCCCGCGCGGCGGGCATTCACCTGATCCTCGCGACGCAGCGCCCGTCGGTTGACGTCATCACCGGCGTCATCAAGGCGAACCTGCCGACGCGCATCAGCTTCAACGTCACCAGCAAGATCGACAGCCGCACCATTTTGGGCGAGGCGGGCGCCGAACAGCTGCTTGGCAAGGGCGACATGCTCTATGTCCCGGGCGGCAAGCAGATCACGCGTATCCACGGCCCGTTCGTGTCCGACGACGAAGTCCGCGCGGTCGCCGACCATTGGCGCGGGCAGGGACGCCCCGACTATGTCGAGAGCGTCACCGAAGATCCCGAGGACGGTGGTTTCGCGATGGAGGGCGCCCCCGCGGGCGGCGACAGCGCCGAGGACCGCATGTACGCCAAGGCCTGCCAGATCGTCGTCGAAAGCCAGAAGGCCTCGACCAGCTGGTTACAGCGCCAGCTGCGCATCGGGTACAACAGCGCCGCCCGGTTGATCGAGCGGATGGAGGAGGAAGGGCTGGTCAGCCCGCCGAACCATGTCGGCCGCCGCGATGTGCTGACCGATCAATATGGCCAGCAGCGGTAAGGAACCTTCACCCGTCTCGCGGTTTGAACGGCGTCTGACGAGCAGGTTCACGGCGGGTTCAATGCCCGCCCGCGATGAGCCGAACCAACATGATGCAGAATGAGAGTCCAATGACCCTGAAGAATCCCCTCACCCGCCTGGCCGCCTGGACGCTGACCCCCGTCGCGGTCGCGGGCCTCGCGATCGCCGCCCCCGCCATTGCCCAATCGTCGTCGACGTTGGCGTCGGTGCAGTCGCACCTCAAATTGACGACCTCGATGACCGCCGATTTTGTCCAGACCGACCGCAATGGGCAGCGCCTGTCGGGCAAGCTGACCCTGAAGCGTCCGGGCAAGATCCGGTTTCAGTATCAGAAGGACGTCCCGCTGCTGATCGTCGGCGACGGCAGTTCGCTGACGGTGATCGATTATGAGGTGCAGCAGGTCCAGCGCTGGCCGGTGAAAAATTCGCCGCTCGCCGCGCTGCTCGATCCCGACCGCGACCTGACCAAATATGCCAAGGTCGTCCCCACCGGCAGCAACGATGTGCTGAGCGTCGAGGTGAAGGATGCCAAGCGTCCCGAATATGGCACGATCACGATGGTGTTCGTCCGCGACGGCGGTGCGCCCGGTGGCCTGCGCCTGCGCGGTTGGGTCGCGCTCGATTCGCAGAACAACCGGACGCGGATCGACCTGAGCAACCAGAAGTTCAACGTCGCAGTCGCCGATTCGGCGTTCCGCTGGACCGACCCGCGTCCGAACAAGCGCGGTCGCTGACCGAAGCTGAACGGAAAATTCGGGGCTGAAGATTTTTTTCCAAAAATTTCCGGCCTTTTTCCGCTCAACCGTCGCCCAGCATCGACGAACTGCAAAAACGGCGCTGCGCCGCCGATTTTCGTTCAGCTTGGCGACAGGGAGGCAGGGCTATTTCAACTCTCGAAGACGCCAACACGGCCCCGGATTTGGGTTTCCCCCTGTTGCCCCACCCGGATTGCCCGGTGTCTTCATTCAAGAGCGTGACGAACGCTGACCTTGAACCCCCGTTCCACCGCCCCTGGAACGGGGGTTTATGATTCCTAGCGCTGGCGCACCCCAAGCATGCTCGTTGCGCCGCACGCGCGGCGCCGATAGAGCCACCGCATGACTCGCACCAGCATCGCTTCGTGGAATATCAACAGCGTCCGCGCCCGCATCGGCATCGTCGAAAAATTCCTGCGCGAGGAAGCACCCGACATATTGTGCCTCCAGGAAACCAAGGTCGAATGCGGCACCTTTCCCCCGGATATGTTCCGGGCGATGGGCTACACCCATATCGTGACCCACGGCCAGCGGATGCACCATGGCGTCGCGATCGTCAGCAAGGTGCCGCTGACCGACGTCCGCAAATATGACTGGCAGGCGAATGGCGAAGCGCGCCATGTCGGCGTGACATTGCCGTCGGGGGTGCGGCTCGACAATGTCTATATTCCCGCGGGCGGCGATATTCCCGATCGCGAGCTCAACCCCAAATTCGGCCAGAAGCTCGATTTCTTTGCCCGGATGACCGAATGGTCGGGCGCGCTGAATGGTACCCCCACCGTCCTGACCGGCGATTTCAACGTCGCACCGCTCCCAAGCGACGTGTGGAACCACAAGGCGCTGCTCGATGTCGTCAGCCACACCCCGCTTGAAGTCGAAACGCTGGCGCGGTTGCAGGCGGCGTCGAATTGGGTCGACCTCGGTCGCCATTTCATCGCCGCGCCGACGCCGCTGTTCACCTGGTGGAGTTACCGCGCCAAGGATTGGGAAGCGTCGAACCGCGGCCGCCGCCTCGATCATATGTGGGTGACCCCCGATTTGCTGGCGAAAGCGGTGTCGCACCGCATCGTCCAGCCGGCGCGCAGCTGGGAACGGCCGTCGGATCATATTCCGCTGGTGACGGAATTTGCCTTTTGACCGATAGCGCGATTGGCCGCGGCGCCCGTCAGGCGGCGCGCGCGATCGATGCGCTGCGGCGCGGCTGGCCGTTTCGCGTCGTCGGCAACGACGGCACGCTCGATCTGCTGGCGGTCGAAAGCGCGCGCGACGCGGCGCAGGCTGCATTTGGCGCGACCGACATCCTGCTCTCGGGCGAACGCGCCGTGACGTTGAAACTGACCAACCAGCGCGCCGCCGCGGCCCCCGGACCCGTCCGCCTTGTCGCCGCAGCAAAGAGCGTAACCGCCGCGCTCGCGATCGCCGACCCCGCGCTCGATCTTGCCAACCCGCTCAAAGGCCCGTTCCGCACGGTGGCGACCGGCGGCGAAACCGCCGCTGCCGCCGCGATGACGATGGCGCGCCACGCCGGCTTGCTGCCCGCCTTCTTTGTTCGCGAGGCCAGCGGCGCAAGCGAAACCGAATGTGCCGCGGCCGATGTTGCGGCGTTGCTCGATCCAGCGCGGCTTGCCGTAGCAGCGCGCGCGCGCCTGCCCGTTGCGGCTAGCGAAACCGCCGAAATCATTGCCTTCCGCTCGCCCGAAGAGGCGTCGGACCATGTCGCACTGGTCATCGGCAAGCGCGACGGCAATCCCCCCGTCGTCCGGTTGCACAGCGAATGCCTGACCGGCGACGTGCTCGGCAGTTTGAAATGCGATTGCGGGCCGCAGCTCCACGCCGCGCTCCATGCGATGGCCGACGCGCCATGGGGGGTGCTGCTGTATCTGCGCCAGGAAGGGCGCGGGATCGGGCTGGTCAACAAGCTGCGCGCCTATGCGCTGCAGGATCAGGGCTATGACACCGTCGATGCCAATTTGCGGCTCGGCTTTCCGGTCGAAGCGCGCGATTTTGCAATCGCTGGGCGGATGCTGGAACTGCTGAACATCCCGCGCATCCGGTTGATGACCAACAACCCCGAAAAGGTCGCGCGATTGGAAAAAGAGGGCGTCGAAGTCGTCGAACGCCTGCCGCTCGCACTGCCGACGAACAAGTTTAACGAGCAATATCTCGCGACGAAGCGCGATCGGACCGGGCATCAGCTCTGAAATCCTCCCCCATCAAGGGGGAGGGCTATTCATCAATGCACGAACCGCGCCACCACGTCGCGATAGCTGCGGCTCACCTTCACCTGCGCGCCTGATCCCAGCACCAGGAAACATTCGCCGTTGGTGTGCGGCTTCACCTGCTTGACCTGTGACAGGTTGACGATCGTCGAGCGGTGGACGCGCTGGAAATTGCGCGGGTCGAGCCGCTTTTCCAGATCCTTCATCGTCTCGCGCAGGATCAGGCTGTTGTCGGCGGTGTAGATGCACATATAATCGCCCGCGGCGTCGATGCGTTCGATGCTGTCGACGTCGACGCGGAAAATCTGGCCGCGATCCTTGATGTTGATCATCTTTTCATAACGGTCGGCAGCGTGCGCATCCGGGGCGTTTTCGCTGTCATAATCGTCGGCGGCATTGGGTGCGACCTCGGCAAGCACCGTTTTCAGCCGTTCGACCTCTGCCACACCGCGCTTTTCGGTGAGGCGCTGACGCACGCGATCGAGTGCATCGGCAAGCCGTTCGGGCTCGACCGGCTTGACCAGATAATCGACCGCCTGCGCCTCGAAGGCGCGGATCGCATGGTCCGAATAGGCGGTGACGAACACAACCAGCGGCGGTTCGACCTCCATCAGCCCCTGGATCACCGAAAAACCGTCAAAGCCAGGCATCTGGATGTCGAGGAACACGAGATCGGGCTTGTGGGTCTTGATCTTTCGGATCGCCTCGCGGCCGTTTTGCGCGGTGTCGACGATTTCGACATCGGTATGCGGTTCGAGCCGCAGTTGCAGGCCTTGGGTGGCCAGTTTCTCATCATCCACCAGAATGGTTCTGATCGTCATGTCGGTTCGGTTCCAATCGTCATTTGCCCGTCGGGCTGAAACGGAAACTCGATAATCACCGTGAATCCGCCATCAGCGCCGCGTTGGGCATCGAACCGGTGCTGGTCGCCAAAAGCTTGCGCCAGACGGTCCCTGATATTGGCTAAACCCACGCCGGTCGATTCCGTTGCAAGGCCTGTGGTGGGGTCCGCGCGGTCGGCTGACAATCCCGCGCCGGTGTCGGACACGGTAATCCGAACATTTTGACCGGCCAGCTGTGCCGAAATCGTGATATCGGCGCCATCTTCCTGCGGGGTGACCGCATATTTGATCGCGTTTTCGACGAGCGGTTGGAGCAGCAACGAGGGTAGCCGCGCCCGCGCCACCACGGGATCGATCGCGAAATGCGGCCGCAGCCGCTCTTCGAAACGCATCTTTTCGATGTCGAGATAGAGTTTCAGCGTCTCGATCTCCTGCGCGAGCGTGACTTGCGCGGTCGGTTCATTGGCGAGCGTGTAACGCAGGAACGCCGACAATCGTGACAGCATCGCGTTGGCGGGCTCGGTCTGTTTGAGCAGCACCAGCGTCGAAATGCTGTTCAGCGTGTTGAACAGGAAATGCGGGTTGAGTTGGTAGCGCAGCATCGCCAGCTGCGCCGACGCCGCCTGCGCCTCCAGCCGGATGACGCGGTCATTCTGTTCTTCGAGCTGGAGGAAATAGTTGATCGCGAAATAGAGCGCCGACCACGCGGCGAGCGAGGTCGCGTCGATATAGACCGCACCGAGCAACAGACTGGTGAACCCGGCTTCGCTGTTCGGATTCTGGATCTGCGCGACCCAGGCATCGATAAAGGCCCATAACGCCGTAGCGAGCCCGGAAAGACCAAAGCTAACCCCCCACATGAGCAGCGGACGGCGACTGATCAGTGAGCGATAACAGACCGACAGGATGAGCGAGAGCGAGAAGCCGGTGATCGCCGAAATCGTCTGCGGGATCAGGAAGGTGAACGGCTGGCCATTGGCAAGCCCCGACACCCCGCGCAGGCCGAGCCATGCCGCCCAGCCCAGGATCTGGAGATTCCAGAACGCGCGGACCTTATTGTCGAAAAAGGGTCCCGGCGAAGACAGGCGAAACAGTGGCATGGGGGTCCGGTAGGTAACGATGATCAGCGGCCGCGGGCGTGGGGCCGGAAACCGGCGCTGCCCGTCATTCGGCGGGGACCGGCGCCATCACTGCATCGCCGCGCACGCGGGCCTGCCCGAGCGGCTGGAGTTCGGCGCGATGCTTCCACAGCAATTCCTTGTAATTGATCACCCGGCCATCGTGCGCGGTCAATGTCACCGGCCCGATCGGCTGTTCATCGCGCGCATCGACCAGCACCGGGGTCGACGGCACACCCGCGCCCCATTTTTCGCCCCATTGGCGCAGTGCGATCATCGCGGGGAGTAGCTCGATACCCTTTTGCGTCAGCTGGTACCGCACCTTGCGCCGGTCTTCGGCCATGACTTCGCGCGCCATGATGCCATGATCGACCAGCCGCGACAGCCGGTTCGACAGGATATTGCGCGCGATGTTCAGTTCCTGCTGAAATTCCTCGAAATGATGGACACCGTTAAACGCTGCGCGCAGGATCATGAACGACCAGCGTTCGCCCATTGCTTCCAAGGCCAGCGGCAGGGCGCAATTGCCCCCATCCATGTCGTTCAGCAGTTCGCGTAATTTTCCCATGACCCATGCCCTAACGTAAAATCGACCCCTGCGCCAAAAAAATATAGTGTCTCCGTTGCATTTCGCAACGCGATAGATTGGCTGGGTCCGGGCGCGCGAACTGACCCGAAAGCCGCGCTCGAATCGCGCAGGCTTTCCATCGCCCCGCTGGGCGAACGATGCGAACAGACGCCTCTCGCAAAGTTGCTAAACCCTTGGGCAACAGCGCAATCAAATTTCGCATTGCAATTGCGCCGACATGAACGACATTGGACGCGATGCTGCGCCAATATGAACTTGTCGAGCGCGTCCGCGCTTATGATCCCGACTGCGACGAGGCGCTGCTCAATCGCGCCTATGTCTTTACCGTCCAGAAGCATGGCAGCCAGAAACGCGCCTCGGGCGATCCCTATTTCAGCCATCCGGTCGAGGTCGCGGGGATTTTGACCGACCTGCACCTCGATTGCGAAACCATCGTCACGGCGCTGCTCCACGACACGCTCGAAGACACGCTGGCCACCCCCGAAGAAATCGAGCGCCTGTTCGGGGCCGATGTCGCGCGGCTCGTCGACGGGGTGACCAAGCTGTCGAAGATCGAAGCGCAAACCGAAAATGAGCGCGCCGCGGAAAATCTGCGCAAATTCCTGCTCGCGATGTCCGACGACATCCGCGTGCTGCTGGTCAAGCTTGCCGACCGGCTGCACAATATGCGCACGCTGCATTTTATCCAGAATCCCGAGAAACGGCGGCGCATCGCCAAGGAGACAATGGATATCTATGCCCCGCTGGCCGAGCGGATCGGCATGTATGAATATATGCGCGAGATGCAGCTGCTCGCGTTCAGCGAACTTGAACCCGAAGCCTATGCCACGATCACTGGCCGCTTGGCGAAGCTGAGCGCTGGCGGCAAAGACAAGGTCGCGGGGATCAGCCGCGACTTCAAGGAGTTGCTCGCCAAGAACGGCATCAAAGCCGATGTGTCGGGGCGCGAGAAGCACCCCTTCTCGATCTGGCGCAAGATGCAGGAACGCCATGTCAGTTTCGAACAGGTTACCGACATCATCGCGTTCCGCATCGTCACCCCGACCGACGCCGATTGCTATGCCGCGCTCGGCCTGATCCACCGCAAGTGGAAAATGGTGCCTGGCCGGTTCAAGGACTATATCTCGACGCCGAAACGCAACGGTTACAAGTCGTTGCACACGACGATCATGCACCAGCAGAATATGCGGATCGAGATCCAGATCCGCAGCCTGGGCATGCATCAGCAGTCCGAATTCGGTTTCGCAGCGCACTGGGCGTATAAACAGGGCGGTAGCGCCCCCGACGGCCAGGCGGGCTGGATCCGCGACCTCATCGAAATCCTCGAGCAAACGCAAGATCCCGAGGAGTTCCTGGAGAACACGCGCATCGCGATGTACCAGGACCGCATCTTTGCCTTCACCCCCAAGGGCAGCCTGCACCAGCTGCCCAAAGGCGCGACGCCCGTCGACTTTGCCTATGCGGTCCACACCGGGCTGGGCGACCGCACCGTCGGGGCCAAGGTCAACGGGCGACTGGTGCCGCTCCGCACCCAGCTCAACAATGGCGATACCGTCGAAATCCTGTCGTCGGACAAGCAGACACCGCAGCCCGCATGGCTGGGCTTTGCCGTCACCGGCAAGGCGCGCGCCGCGATCCGCCGCCATGTGCGATCAAAGGAAAAGGTCGAGCTCGCCGCACTGGGGCGCAAGATGTACGACGAGATCGCGCTGCGCCTGCCGAACAAGATCGGCGACAAGGCGCGCGCCGCGGCGCTGACCCGGCTTAAGCTCGACAGCGACGCCGCGCTTTATGTGGCGATCGCCAAGCAGCGGCTGACCGACAATATGGTGCTCGAAGCCCTCGTCCCCGGCATCACCGCCGAGATGAAGGCCAAGCCCGGCAAGTTCGGACAGGGCGCCGCGGTGTCGATCGCCGGGCTGACCCCCGGCGTCGCCTACCAGCTCGCCGATTGCTGCCACCCGGTCCCCGGGGACCGCATCGTCGGGCTGGCGCGCCCCGGCGAAGGCATCGAGGTCCATGTCATCGATTGCCCCAGCCTGGCCGACGGGGTCGATGCGGACTGGATCGACCTGCGCTGGCAGGAGGATAGCGAGGGCGGCAACGCGCGGCTGTGCATCGTCATCCTGAACGAACCCGGCACGCTCGCGGAAATGTCGGGCATCCTGGCGGCCAATTCGGCGAACATCACCAATTTGCGGCTGTCGAACCGCGAAGGCGGCTTTCACACCTATGACGTCGTCGTCGAAGTGCGCGACGTCCAGCATGTGATGCGGATTTTGTCGGCGCTGCGGGCGTCGGACATGGTGGTGCAGGCCGAGCGGCTTTAACCCCGCCTCAAGACCCGTTCGTGTCGAGCGAAGTCGAAACACCCGTCGTCAGTGCGCGCCTTTGAGGCATCTCGACTTCGCTCGATGCGAACGGATAGGGAGGGTCAATTCGAATATAGCAGCGGCGGCCGCCAGCCGCTTTGATCGACCTCGTCGCTGACCTTGTACACCAGCCCTTTGCTGTTCAGGAACAGCTTCTCCATCTCGGGCCGGGTGAACGGCCGCGAGCCGAGGCGCCCGAACACCGCCATCTGACCACCGGTTTCATCGACGGCACGGTCGCGGTCGAGGCCTTTCGACAACGCAAGCGCGGGTGACGGGGTTTTGGCCCATGCAATCAGTTCGGGGGTCGGTTTGGGTGAGAAGCCATAGAGGCCGGGATTGTCGGGGCTGGTCAGCTGGAGCACCTTGATGCCGCCGCGCCCGTCGGCGACGTAACCGAACAGCGACGCATTGGTCGATGCGACGATGACATCCTCGGCATCGGTCAGCTTGCCGCCAAAGGTCAGCCCCGGCCAGACGATCGGCGCCGCGGGGCGCGTGACGTCGACAATGACGAGGCCGTCCTGCTTCGCCGCGACATACATATAGGTGCGCGCCAGATAGATTTTGCGCGCATTGGCGAGCCGCACCGCGCCCGACGGCACCGCCACCGGCACCGCCAGGTTGGTAACGTCGAACAGCTTCACCCCCTCGGCATCGGTGACCCACAGATAGCGAAACTGCACCGCGCTCGCCCGCGCGTCGGTCAGCGGCAGTTGCGCCGTCACCTTGGGCTGGAGCGGTACAGACAGGTCGAGCACGACCAACCCCGCATCGGTGGTGATATAGGCCATGCTCCCCGCCAGCGTCACATGCCGCGCGCCCGCGAGCACATTGCCTTCATTCCAGGTCAGCGCACGCGTCAGCTTGTTGTTGCGGAATTCGGCGTCGGCCAGCGTGTCGATATCGACGAGAACCAGCCCTTCGACGCTGTCGGTGATGACCGCGTAGCGGTAGATGTCGTGCATCACCTGCTCGTGGTTCTCGGGGTAGTTCTTCACGATATTCTCGTTGCGCGACACGCTGATCGGCTGCGTCGTCGCGATCGCCATGCAGGTGGCGTTCTTCGTCTTCACCTGCGTGTCCTGGCCGAGCGGCGAGAAGGGCGCGCGGACGATGCGGTCCGAGAAGCCCTTGTTGCCGACCGAGGCGATGTCATAGACGCGGAAGCCGCCCTTGCCCTCGGCAACGAACATATATTCGCCGCGCTGTTGCAGGCAATTCACCCGGCCGCTGGTGCCCTGAACGATATTGGCGAACTCCTCGAGCGCGTGGGTTTCCCCCGATCCCTTTTTGTCGAAGGTCTTGCCGCGCACCCAGTTTTTCAGCTCGCGGCCGTTCTGTTCGACGTGCAGCTTCCAATAATCGGGGTAGCTATATTTTTGCAGATAGCTGCCGATCACCGCCTGCGGTTCGTCCCATTCGGTGACGCGCGTCGCCTGGAAACCGCTATCGAGCCCCGACCAGACGTTAAGCCCGACGAAGTTGACGAAATTGGTGCCGAGCAGGTTCAGCTGCGCCATGATCGCATTATTGTCGTCGGCGGCGGACAGATGGCAGTCGCTGCACTGCTTGGTTTCCGACCGGCGCACCGTGTGCGGGAAATGCGGCGCAAACGCCTGACTCGAATAGCCCGCCGACGAAATCGGCGGCTGCTGCACATAGATGCGTTCGCGGTTGATGTTCGTCGATGACAGGACCAGCGCCGAGGTCGAACGCACCGGGGTGATGATGCCGCGCGCTTTGCCGTCGGGGCCGGGTTCGCCGGGCTTGGTCAGCTGGTGTCGGCCGAGCTGGAACATCTCATCGCGCGCCACCTGCGGGTTGTAGGTCGCGAAGTTGCGCGTCTCCTCACCCTCGAAATGGTGCGTCTTGGTCTTCCAGTTTGCCTCGATCGGCAAATGGCAGCCACCACAGCTCGTCGTCCACGACAGGTGACAGGTGAAGCAGGTCATCTTGTCGTCGCCGTGCGCGCGGTCTTCCTTGGCGACCCCCGGCCCCCATGCGAACGTGCCGTCATCGGCGCCCGACCGCGCCATCAGTTTCGCCCGCGCCGCCTTGGCGTTGAAATGCGGCCCCGGGGTCACCGCCTGTTTGACCAGGCTGACCTGCCATTCGAGCTTGGGATCGACGATCGAACGCTGGATCAACCCGATCACTTCGGCATCGTCATTATATTGGAATTCGAAACGGCGCCGCCCGTCGGGGTTGCGGAGCAGCGCCAGATTATTGCCCTGCGGCCGCGCCGCGACGTTCGAGGTGAGCAGATTGGGGAACGCGTCGGCGGTGCCGTGGCAATCTTTGCAGCTGATTTCGACCGCGTTGGCGACTTCGCCCTGAATAAAACCGTTACCGTGGCTATCCTGCGCAAAGTGGCAGTCGGCGCATTGCATCCCCTTTTCAGCGTGGATGTCCATCATATGGACCGCCTTGCCGGGGTTGATCCCGGGCGGCACGAACTTGCCCTCGACGCCGGGTTTGCCCGGATCGGCGCTCGACAGGCACAGGTCGCGTTCCTTGGGATCGGTGTAGTGGCTACAGCTCTTGCGCCATTTCTCGGGATCCTTGGGGTCGATGATGTTTGCGGTATCGGTGCCGTAGGTCGCCATATTGCCGTCGGCTGTCAGCAGATTGCCGGTGCGATCGCGCTTGAAGATACCGCGGAAGTTCCAGCCATGGCCGTGATAATCGGCGAACTGGGTGTCCTTATTGCTGTCGTTGACATCATAGACGTCGCGCAGGAATTCGACGTCGGCCCACAGCCCGCGCGTCGCCGCGGCTTCGGGGTTGCGTTCGAGCACCTGATGCACCTCGGCGGCGGTCGGATAGCGCTGCTGCTTGTATTTTTTCTGATAGTCCTCGTCGCTCATCCCCGGCGGACGCGGCGCGCTATTGTCGGGGCCCGGCCACATCTGCGGCGCGTCGGATTCATAATCCCACATCGTGTAGCCGAGGTAGCTGTTCAGGAAGATGTTCGGCTGGTGCATATGGCACGACATGCACTGCGACGTCGGGATCGCACGGGTGAAGGCGTGGCTGATCGGATGCCCCGATTCGCGGCGCGGCCGCGGCGGTTGCTGCTGGGGTCCAGCGGTCGCCGCCGCCGGATCGATCAGCGAGCCATGGCCGCCGGCGCCCGCCGGTTCGGCGTTGGGCGCCATATGTTCGGCGTCGGCATGACCGCCGCCGCCGGGTTTTTTCTCGGCCCCATGACCGTCATCGCCGACGCGCAGTTTTTCGCGGATCGTCGGGTCGACGGTGTCGGTTTCGCCGTCGCGACCATATTTGGCATAGGTCAGGCTGTGGCGCGGTTCGCGGTCATTGGCATAGATGACATGGCAACCCGAACACCCCGAATGGCGATAATCGCCGGGCTGGTCGTTGGTCCCCATGAACCACGACAGCGGGTCGTTGAGCCGCGTCTTGTGGATGTTGAGCACCGGGATCGAGACGCGCAGGCCGGTACCGGGGCCGCGGTTCGACTGTTTGAGGTCGGGACGCCCTGGTTCCTCGAGCCGCTGGATGCTGCCGGTCGGATTCGGCAGGCCGATTTCCGGAAATTGCGTGTTGATGTTGCGCCCGCCGCGTTCGAAGACGCGGAAGACGTCGCCCGGCGGGATGACGCTCCAGCGCGGCAGCGGATACATTTTCGCCAGCGCGCCGCGCTTTTTCTCGTCCTCGGTCAGAATTTTGTCGAAGCCGAAGCTCGGCTTGCACGCTTCCTTATATTCCTCGGCGGTCAGCCGCGACGAGGGCGACAGGATGCAAGCGGGTTCGCCCTTGCGCGTATAGGCTTCACCAAACACGTAATTTTTATACGGCACGATGCCGTTGTTATACGCCGCCCCGCCCCACAGCATCGCACCTGTCGACATCAGCGAGCGTTCGGTCGCCTCGATCACTTCGAGGTGACACGACCCGCACGCCTCGCGCGCGACGCGATAATCGCTGGGGTTCACGAAACGGATGAATTCGGGCGATTCCTTGTTGAGCAAGGTATAGCTGCGCTGCGGGTTCGCCGAGCTGTCGTGCCACGCGCCGGGCAGCGTCGGCTGCGGATGCGCGAGCTTCATCACCGCCTTGTTCGTCGCATGGGCGTAACCCAGGCTGGGGGTGCCGACCTGGCTCGCGTCGCCGCCGTGACAGTCGGTACAGCCAAGCCGGACCGCCGGGGTGGCGTGCATCGACGGTTGGTCGGTGCGGGTGTGACAGCTGTAGCAGCCTTCGGATTTCTGGACGACGTCGGCTTCGCTCTGCTCACGCGGAGCCGGCGGCGTAAAGCGATATTCGATTTTGAGCGGCTTCTCTTCCTCGGCGGCGCGCACGACGCTGGCGCCAAAGGCGACGCACATCGTCACAAAAGCGAGCAGGGCGAAAAGCTTGCGGAACATCGTCAGAAACTCACGATCACATTGGCCAGGACGGATAGATAGGCGTCGTTCTTCTGCTTGTTGTCGAACAGATCCTTGAACCCATCGCCGGGCAGCAGCACCGCGGCGCTGAGACGCCCAACGATATTCTGCGTCGCCTTCGGCCGCCAGATCGTCGCCACCGACAGGTCGAAGCCGATGTCCTTGGGGATCGATCCTTCGCTGCGCAGCACTTGCAGGCTCGACGTGTCGGCGAACCACAGATGGTTGGCGTTGGCGCTGATCCGAAATTCGGGGGTGAGGTCGAAATCGGCGCCCGCGCCGATAAAAACGGTGCCCGGATTGTTGAAATTCGACTGCCCCTCTTCCTTCGACGAGCGCAGCGAATTCAAGATGCCGTTGCGGCCGTTGATGGCGATGACGCGCCCGCCGCCCGCAAAGGGGATCGTCTGGCGGATCCAGTAACTGGTGTCGGCGCCGCCAAAGATCGGGTTTTCGAAGATCGCGTCGAAGCCGCCTTCGGTGTTGTTATACGGGTCGCCATCACCCGTCGCGTAGAGCCCCGACAGGCGGAAGCGCATCCAGTCATGGTCGTAACTGAGTTCGACCGCGCCGAAACCCGCGCGGATTTCGGCGGGCTTGCTGGTGAAGAAGCTGTTCCGGTCTTCGCCGAGCGCCGCGTAGAAGCTGGCCGTGACGTTGATCCGTCCGATGCGGCCGTCGGCGCTGTACCCCAGATAAACGACGTCATATTCGCGCCCGCGCAGATCGCCGAGCAGCGCCGGGCGGACCGGGAAACCATTGTGATCGATCTGGATGTCGTTCTTTTCGCGGTTCATATTATAGGTCACGCTGACCTGGCTGGTCAGCCCGACGAACGGGAAATCCTGGCGATAGAGATTGGCGGTGAGGATGAAATCGTCGCGCGGGGTCTGGGTGATGTCGTTGAGACCGCTGTTGGTGTCCTTTTCCAGACGCCAGAAGGCCGCGAGATTATATTGGAAGCGGTTGTTGTCGCGGTTGCCGAACAGGCGGATGCCGAGCTGGCTGTCGTTGAACAGGAAGCCGCGAAAATCGCTCTGGAACGGCTGGATGCCCAAGCGGATCGAATAGAAATCGAAGCGGTCCGACGTGTTGCCGAGATGCTTGTCGACGAACATTTCCTGGACGCCCAGGAACGAGTCATAGCGATGGCTCGCCTTCGACGGGCGCACGTCGAGGACGCGGCGTTCGGGGACGTCGACATAATTGGCCTGATAGGCGAGGGTAACGCGATATTCGATGTCGGGCGGCTTGAACGCGGTCGAACCCTTGATCAGCGCCGCGCCGACGATGAAGGTTTGCGCAAAGACAAAGCTGCGGTCCTTGCCGAACACGTCGAGGCTGCCCGGCCGTTCGGTGGTCTGGACCCCAACGGGAATCGGAAAGGTGCGCGGTTCGAACACGGTATCGGACACCGCATTGGCGACGATGAACCAGTCATCGCCCTTGATCGGAAGCCATGGCACCTTGCTGCGGTCGATCGCGCGGTCGCCCTTATAGGTGTTCTGGTGATAGGGATCGAACCAGCGTTCCTTGACCACCCCGAGCGATTCAATGAGCCGCCAGCGGTCGGGGACCGGCAACTGGTCCTCCATCCCCGGAAACGCCTCTGGCGGCGGCGGCCGCAGTGCGCCGACATTATCCTGTGTCAGCTGGTCGGGCAGGTCGGGGCGGTAACCGGGGCGACGGCGACCGTCGATGATCTGGGTGACCAGATCGTCCTTCAGCACGTCCTGCCAGTCGACGGGTGGCGGCGGCGGGATCAGCTCGTCGGCGGGCTGTTCGGCAGGTGCAGCGTTCTCGGCGATTGGCGGCTCGTCCGGCGCGGGCGGCGGCGGCGTCACCTCGCCGCCCGGGGCGCCCTGCGCCGCGAGGCTCGCGATGATCGGCCAAAGGCTGCCCCCCGCCATCATCGCCTACAGCCCGTCGCAAACATTTTGGGTGGCGGAGTCGAGGAAAGGCGCAAACGGGCAGCTGATATAGCGCAGCCGCACCCCGGCACCGACGTTGACGACGATGTTGTCGGATCGGATCGCTTTCGGCGCGTTGCCAATGCCGCCGACGCGGGCGCCGCCATTATGCGCGCCGAGGAAACTGATCATATCGTCCTGGTCGATGCCGTCGCCCGACACGCCGATCGCGCCGACCAACTGATTGCCGCGATAGATCGGGACCGAGCCCGGGAAAATCTGGATACCATTCTGCAGCCGGTTCTGCCCCGCCGCAACGTCGGGCAGGGTTGTGCAGCGCGCCGGGGTGTCGGTCAGGCTGGCGCCCGACACAAAGCCCAGATGGCTGCCAAGATTGCCGATGATCAGCGCCGATTGCAGCCCGGTCGAGAACGGGTTGAACTGCGCGATCGGGCGCGACAGCGGCCCGTTCGGGCGGCCGACCTCGCCGTCGGGGAAATAAGGCCGCGACAGATTGCCGTTTGCGCGGTCGGAGAAGGCGATGGTGCCGGTGAGCGCGGCGGAGTTGTTCAGGAAGGTTCGCGTTGCCGTGACGAACTGGCGCACGTCGGCGCTTGTATTGGCGCTGAGCTCGGTTCCGGCTTGTGCGCCAGAGAAAAAGGCGGCGGTGCGCGCTTTCTGCAGGCTGACGTCGGTGCCGAAAATCGGTGCGTCGGGCGAACGCACGATGCCCAGAACCGAGCCATGGGTATCGACGATGCTGATCGTCACTTGCGCGCGGCTGTCGAGCGGGCGGCGGATCTGGGCGCGGGCGCGGCTCATCACCGCGAAGGCTTCCTCCAGCACCGCGCGCGCCTCGGCCTGCGTCAGCGGCGCGCTGTTGGTGGCGCCGTCGGTTCCGGCGCGGAGCGGATAGCGGTTGGTGCCGCTGCCGTTGGTCAGGACGAAGGCGTCGCGGTTGGAAAATTCGGCAGCGGTCGAAGCGCGGATGCCCGACGCTTCGCTGCCATAGGCAGTGCCCGCGGTCACCGCGGCGCCGGCATAGCCGATCACCGCGACCAGACTGCCCGCGCTGCCGTTGAGGCTGGCGAAGCTGGCGCTGCCGCTGGTCATCACCCCGGCAAAGGTCGCGTCGGAAAAGCGCAGGCTAGTCCCATCGACGGTGATTTTGTCGGCGGTGATCGTCGATGGCGCCTCAAACCCGCGCGTCCCGGCGAGCGCGATGAATTCTTCGGGGTCGTTGTCGACATCAAGGATATTGGGGTCGCTGCCATAGACGCCGTCGCCCATCACCCCGATGCCGCCGACGAGCACGCCATTTTTGTAGAGCGGCAGCCCGCCCGGATCGGCGGCGAGGCCGAGCGGCGAGCGTTTCGGGCCTATCAGCGCCGCGCCGCCCGCCGCGCCAAAGCGCGCCGACAGGTCGCTGCACGGCAGCTGGCTGAACTGCACCCCGAACAGCGGGCCACTCTCCAGCCCGACGGTCGTCGGCGCGGGCGGGAAATGTTCCTGGACGATCTGGCTGGCGGTGCGGGTCGAAAAGGCATTGCCGCCGCTCGATAGATACGCGCCGGTCACCGCCTTGGCGATCGCGCCGCCCTCGGCGGGAAAGGTCACGTTCTGCGCGTCGATATGGACGCCGTTCGGTGCCCCGGCGGTCGTCGCGGTCGCGCGCGCGCCGATCATGCGAAAGACGCCAAGGACATTGCCGACGCGGTCGGTCACCGCGATCACCGACGGCAGGCTGCGCGCCTGCGCTTCTGCAATGGCTTGTGCCAGCACGCGCTCGACATCGCTGGTAGTCAGCGCTTCAGCAGCGGGCGGGATATAAAGGCCGCCCGTCGGCGTCGGGGTTGGCGCGGGGGTCGGGGTGGGGCTGGGCGTCGGGGTGCCGCCGCCACCGCCGCCGCACGATGCCAGGAGCAGCGCCCCCATCGCGGCCACGGCTGCCGAACGGAACAGATGAGATTTGTTTTGCATGATCTTACCGCAGCGCCCGGATCGCGCGCACCGCGCTGCCAAGCGAGGCCTGGAATTCGGTCGGCTTATAGGCGTTGGGATCCTTTACCGCTGCATAAGCGCGGTCGATATCGCCGCGGATTCCGGCCGCCGCGCCGACGGTAACGCGGCCCGACGACACCATCGCGTTGAGCAACGTATCGACCCCCATCACCGCCTGCTGCGAGCCCGAATAGTCGGTGAAGCGATCGCCGATCGCCTTGGCTGAAATCGCATCGACCATCGCAAAGGCGTCGGTGCCGGAAAAACTGCGCGCCGCGAAGGCAGACTTCAGCGCCGCCACTGTTTGCGACAATTGTGCCGCCGCGGCGACCGCGCCGGGTCGGTCGGTCGCCATCGCCTTGTGGAACGCCGCGGTGCGCACCGCAAGCTGGTCGGCCAGCGCGGGCGCCGCTAGCCGCGCGGCGGCGGCGAGCATGATCAGATTTTCGTCATTATAGGGGGGCATCCCTTCGGGGATGTCGCGCCCCGGATTGTTCACGCTTGTCTTCACCGGCTTGGCCTGATCGAAGATGCGGCGGTGGCAGCTGTGGCAATCGAGGAAGTAGAATTCCGGGAACATCCCCTCGGTCCCGCGGCGCGACTGGAACAGCGCCAGACTACGCTCGATCGCGGTCGCCTGCCCCACCGCCCACATCTGGACATGGTCGGTGCGCGCATTGGCGGCGCCGAACTTGCGCCAGCCATAATCGGCATCCTCCTGATGATGCGCCTGGAGCGACGAGAACAGGTCGAGTTCGAACGCAATGCGCGGGTGCCCGGCCGCCATGATGCGGTGGGTAACGAACTGCCCCTCGCCCGCCGCGCCGAAGTGGCAATCGACACATACGCCCGCGCGCACGACCGGATCTTCCAGTTTTTTCAGCCCTGCCGACAGGTTGGCGAGATGCTTGTCGCGCATTTCGGCATCGGGATTGGCGTTGGTGCCGACCCCGGCATAATGGGTGGCGATCCAGCCGCCCGCGGGGCCGTGGCACGACTCACAGCCGACGCCGTCTTCGGTCGGGACGCTGCCGCGCATCGCGCCTTTTGCCGCGACCGCCCCCGCGGTGCTGTGGCAGCCGATGCACATTTGCGAGGTAGCGGGATCACCGATGCCCAGATTGCGCGCGATGAACTGGCTGCGGTTGTTGCTAAGCACCGCCCAGGCGCGGCTGTGCGCGCCGCCGGGGGTCGAGGGTTCCTGCCACTTCATCAGCTCGTCCTGGCGCACGACGGTTCCGTCGCCCTCCATCCGGCCGTGGCAGGTCGATCCGGCGCATGAGGCAACGCCGGTATAACGCGCGCCGGGTTCGCCCTGCGAGCGGGCGGGGGGCGCGAAGACGAACGCTGCCACGGCCAGCGCGAGCAGCATCAGCGCCAGAGCAGCAAACGCCACCCAAGGCCGATCGCCGCGCTCCTTTCCAGCGTGCGTCGTCATTCGCGAAAACCCCTTTTCCCCAACCCGGCGCTTTTACGCCTTGGGCCGAATTACACCACCCCGAATGCCAGCATCGCATCGGCTACTTTCTTGAAGCCACCGATGTTCGCGCCCTTCACATAATCGATATAGCCGCCACCCTGATCGCCATAGGTGATGCAGCTTTTGTGAATGCCGTCCATGATGTCTTTCAGCATCTGTTGCAGTTCGGGCTCGCTCCAGCTGCGGCGCCCACTGTTCTGGCTCATTTCCAGCCCCGACACCGCGACGCCGCCCGCATTCGCGGCCTTGCCGGGCGCGAACATGATCTTCGCATCCTTGAAGACATGCACGCCTTCCAGGTTGGTCGGCATGTTGGCGCCTTCGCTGACCGCGATGCAGCCGTTCTTGACCAGCTCGCGCGCATCGTCGCCCAGCAGCTCATTCTGCGTCGCACAGGGCAGCGCAACATCGCATTTGACCCCCCAAGGGGTCTTGCCCGCGGTGAAGCTGGCGCTTTTAAACTCGGCGCAATAATCCTCGATCCGGCCGCGGCGAACCGTCTTATGCGCCTTCACCCAGTTGATTTTTTCCTGATCGATGCCGTCAGGGTCGTGGATGAAGCCAGCCGAATCGGACAGGGTGAGCACCTTGCCGCCCAGCTGGACGATCTTTTCGGCGGCGTGGGTCGCGACATTGCCCGATCCCGAAATCACCGCGGTCTTGCCGGTCAGATCCTGCCCCTTGGCAGCGAGCATGTTGGCAAGGAAGTAAACGGCGCCATAGCCGGTCGCCTCGGTGCGGATCAGCGAGCCGCCCCATTCGAGCCCCTTGCCGGTCAGTACCCCGGTAAATTCGTTGGTGATCCGCTTATACTGGCCGAACATGAAGCCGATTTCGCGGCCGCCCACCCCGATGTCGCCCGCCGGAACGTCGATGTCGGCCCCGATGTGCCGATAGAGTTCGGTCATGAAACTCTGGCAAAAGCGCATGATCTCGCGCACGCTCTTGCCCTTGGGATTGAAGTTCGACCCGCCCTTGCCGCCGCCCATCGGCAGGCCGGTCAGCGCATTTTTGAACGTCTGTTCAAACGCCAGGAACTTGAGCACCGATTCGGTGACGCTCGGGTGGAACCGAATCCCGCCCTTGTACGGGCCGATGGCGTTGTTGTTCTGTACCCGCCAGCCACGCTGGACGCGCACATTGCCCTGATCATCTTCCCAGCAGACGCGAAAAGAAATGACCCGATCGGGCTCTGCGATGCGCCGCAAAATCTGCTGCGCGTGATAGTCTTCCTTGTCCGCGATGAAATCGAAAATATCTTCCGATACTTCCTGAACAGCCTGCACGAACTCGGGTTGCCCCGGGTTCCGCTTCTTTACGCCTTCCATGAACGTCGAAAAATCGACGTGATCCGAAACTGCCATGCACCCCTCCCCTAAAATGACTGGGAAAGTCGGTGCGACCCCGACGATTTTAATCGTTGACCGACCTTGTATGTCAAAGGCTACACCATCGCCGGACAAAGGCAATATGACAGCGCGCACAGACGGCGTTTTTTCGTGGGCCGCACAAAGGGGCAAAAATGAGCGAGACCAACAGCATGGCGGAAGCCGCGAAACGCGGCGTAACCGGCACCAACCGCGCGATCTTGATCGCCGCCTTCATATTGCTCACGGCGGCGATCGGCTATGCGATCTGGCGCGACAGGGCGCCCTTGGGTGCAAATCCGGCGGTGCCGAACGCCACCGCGCCATCCGATCAACTCGCCGCTCTGGAAGCGCGTACGAAGAGCGAGCCGAACAGCGCCGAGGCATGGACCGCGCTCGGCGCGGCGCGATTCGACCTCAGCGATTTTGCCGGTGCCGCGGCGGCCTATGAGAAAGCGACCGCGCTCTCGCCCGAGTCTGCGGGGCTATGGTCCGCACTGGGTGAGGCGCGGGTGATGGGCAGCGACAGCGACCCGATGCCGGCCGCAGCACTCTCGGCGTTCGACAAGGCGATCGCGCTCGACGCGAGAGATCCGCGCGCGCGCTATTTCCTCGCGGTCAAAAAAGACATCAGCGGCGATCATCAGGGCGCAATCAACGACTGGTTCGCGCTGCTCGCCGACACCCCGCAGGGGGCGCCGTGGGAAGCGGACCTGCGCCGCACGATCGAACAGGTGGGTGCAATCCACAAGATCGACGTCGCCACGCGGCTCGCGAGCACGCAGGCGCGCCCGCTGACCGCTAACGAAATGCCCGTCGCCGCGCGCGCGATCCCGGGGCCGAGCCGCTCCGACATGGAAGCCGCGTCGCAACTGCCCAAAGGCCAGCAGGACCAGATGATCGAGGGGATGGTGAGCGGGCTGGAGGCCAAGCTGAAGGCCAATCCCACCGACGTCGACCGCTGGATCATGCTGATGCGTAGCCGGATGACGCTGGGTGAAACCGCGAAAGCCGCGCAGGCGCTGAAGGATGGGATTGCGGCGAACCCGGCGGCGGCGGGGCGGCTGAGGGCGCAGGCGCAGTTGCTGGGGGTGCCGGGCGTGTAAACGAACGTCGCCCCCGCAAAAGCAAGCATCCCGCCGCAACGTCTGCTCGTTGGATTCCCGTTTTCGCGCGCATGACGAGATACGTGCTTTTACGACCGATATCGATGCGTGCGGGGCTTCCCCCGCCCCATCAACTTCCCTATCGCCACTAACAATGTCCTCCGACGCGCTTCTTCCTCTCCTGAAATCCACCTTCGGTTTCGACCATTTCCGCGGTCGGCAGTCCGACGTCGTCGACCGCGTGATGGCGCGCGAGCGGACGCTGGCGGTGATGCCGACCGGGGCGGGCAAGTCGTTGACGTACCAGCTGCCTGCGGTGGCGCTCGATGGCTGCGTCGTCGTGGTGTCGCCGCTGATCGCGTTGATGCACGACCAGCTGCGCGGCGCGCGTGCGGCGGGGATTCGCGCCGCGAGCCTGACCAGCGTCGATGCCGATGGCGCCGAGACCCGCCAGCGGTACCGCGACGGTGAGCTCGACCTGCTTTACGTGGCGCCCGAGCGCGCGACGGGCGAGGGTTTTCGGGCGCTGCTGGAGGCCAAGACCCCGGCGCTGTTCGCAATCGACGAGGCGCATTGCGTGTCCGAATGGGGGCATGATTTCCGTCCCGACTACCGCTTGCTGCGCCCGCTGCTTGATGCCTTTCCGCCGGTGCCGCGGCTGGCGCTCACCGCCACTGCCGACAAGCACACGCGCGAGGATATTCTCTTCCAGCTCGGCATCCCCGACGACGGGCTGATCCTTGCGGGCTTTGACCGGCCGAACATCCGTTACGCGATCCGGCCGCGGGTCACCGCGGCGCGCCAGCTGGTCGACTTCATCGCCGCCAATCCAGGGCCGGGGATCGTCTATTGCCCGACGCGCAGCGGCACCGAACGGCTGGCGGAGCAACTGGCGAAGGCGACGGGGCGGCCGGTTGCCGCTTATCATGCAGGGCTCGACGCCGAGGTGCGCTCGCGGGTCCAGCATGATTTTGTCGCGTCGGAGGACGGCATAGTCACCGCGACGGTCGCGTTCGGGATGGGGATCGACAAAGCCGACGTGCGTTTCGTCGCGCATGCCGCGCTGCCCAAATCGATCGAAAGTTACTATCAGGAAACCGGGCGCGCGGGGCGCGACGGCGACCCCGCCGAGGCGATGATGCTGTGGGGCGCCGACGATTTTGCCAAGGCGCGGATGCGGTTGTCGGAATTGCCCGAGGCGCGGGTGCCGGGTGAACGGGTGCGGCTGAACGCGCTGGGGGCGCTGGTCGAGACGGTCGAGTGCCGCCGCGCGCTGCTGCTCCGCCATTTCGGCGAAGACCCGCCGGGCCGCTGCGGCAATTGCGACAATTGCCTCGACCCCGCAGCGCAGGTCGATGCGACGGTGCTGGCGCAAAAGCTGCTGTCTGCGGTCTATCGCACCGGGCAAAGCTATGGCGCGGGGCATATCGAGGCGGTGCTGACCGGGCGCAGCGACGAACGGATCGTGGGGCGCGGCCATGACAAATTGTCGGTGTTCGGGATCGTCGCAGGCGACGAGGCGCGGCTGATCAAGCCGCTCGTTCGCACGTTGGTCGCGCGCGAAGCGCTCGAGACGACCGAGCATGGCGGGCTGATGCTCGGCCCCGGCGCGCGCGCGATGATGAAGGGCGAGGCGCCAGTGCTGATTGCCGAGCCGCCCGTCAAGCGCACCAAGCGTGAGGCGCGCGGCGGGGCCGGGGTGGGCGCCGCCAACCCGATCGGCGATCCGCTGTTCGACGCGCTGCGTAGCGTCCGGCGCGAGCTTGCCGCCGAAGCGAATGTCCCGCCCTATGTGATCTTTCACGACGCGGTGTTGCGCGCGATGGCGACCGAAAAGCCCGCGACGCTGGACGCGATGGGGACGATTCCGGGGGTCGGCGCCAAAAAGCTTGAGGCGTGGGGCGATGCGTTTCTGGCGGTGATTCGCCACTTCTGACCCGATCGCCCGCCGCGCGGCTGGTCGATTTCGCAAATGGCTAGTCGAATTCGGAACGCGGCGCGACCGGCGCCACCGCTGCCGTCATTTCGCCTTTCATCGGGCCGCTGCGTCTTTGCGGCGCCGATCAATGAAAGGACTATGACCATGCGCTCTCCCCTCCTTCGCGCGCTCGTTGCCACCTGTATCGCCGCGCTGCCGATGACCGTGCAGGCGTCCGACGCCCCAACGACCATCCGCGTCGATGTGCGTGCGCTCGATCTTCGCGCCCCTGCCGACGTGACGACGGCGCTGCGCCGGATCGCGCGCGCCGCGAAGGCGGCATGCCGCAACGATGTCGAGCATCTGACCATCAAGGCGCGCCGCACGGCGCGCGAATGTCGCGAGACGATGCGCGGGCTGGCGCTGCAAAAGCTGCGCGCGCGGCAGTCGCAGCAACTCGCCGCGCAATGAACCACGCCGCGCGATGTCGGGCGCGCCGCCGATGGTGGCGCGGCGGCGTCGCTTGCAGTAGCAGGGCGCGATGACGTCGCTCATGATCCTCGATCCGATGATTCGGGGCGGCGCCATCGCGCTGTTCCTGCTGTGGATCGCGATCTTGTGGCGTGACCACCGCGCGGTTTTGGCGGCGCGCGTCGCGATCGCGATGCATCTGGCGATCATTGCCTATCTGCTGTCGCATGCGTTTCAGCCCGATGACCGCAGCTTCCTTCCCTATGTGATCTGCGATGCCTTGTCGGTGATGGTGCCGGCGCTGTTCTGGCTGTTCGTGCGGCTGTGGTTCGATGACCAGCAACGAATCGGCTGGCGCAGCTGGCTGGTGATCGCCGCCTTCGGTACGCTGCTGCTGATCCAGATCGCGCTGATCGTTGCGACAGGATCCTTCAGCCTCGAGATTTGGGTGCTGGTGCGCATTGGCATGTTCGGTTTTGCCGTGACGGGAATGTGGGTCGCGTGGCGCGGGCGCGCCAACGACCTGATCGAGATGCGGCGCGGTTTTCGCGTCGGGCTGGTCTGTGCGATCGGCATTTTTATCCTGCTCGCGACCTTTGCCGAGATGTTTCAAGGCCCCAACGCCCACCGCGATCTTTGGCATATGGTCATGCTGACGGCGATTCTGGTTGCAACCTTGATCGTGTCGGTCGGCCTCTATCGTTTCCGCTCGCCCGACCTGTTCGCCGCGCCGGGTGCGACGCCCAAACGCGCGGGACCACCCGCCGCGCCGTCGCCGCTCGCGCAGCGGCTGCGCGCGCTGATGGCCGAGGAGCGCGCGTACCGTGCCGAAGGTTTCTCGATTGCGATGCTCGCCGCCCGACTGGGCGAACCCGAATATCGCGTCCGCCGCGCGATCAATGGCGAGATGGGCTTTCGCAATTTCACCGCCTTTTTGAACGGCTTTCGCCTCGAAGAGATCCGCGCGGCGCTGGCCGACCCGGCGCAGCGCGAGGTGCCGATCCTGACCATCGCGCTCGACGCCGGTTTTGGTTCGCTCGGTCCGTTCAACCGGGCCTTTCGCGATGCCGAGGCGATGACCCCGACCGATTATCGCGCCCGGGCGGCGGCGGCACGATTGGGCGATTCCGAAATCGGCTAGCCGTTTTTTACCATTGCAGAGCGATAAGGCGGCGGGCGTGCTCAACCGGAGCATCCGCCACCGCCAGGATTGTCCCGATGCTCGATGCCATTCCGCCGCTCCACATCCTGCTGACCAAGGGACCGTTCGTCTTTGCCTTCGACTTCGGGCGCTACCTGATCGCGGCGGCTGCGGTCGCGGCGATCGTGTGGGGGCTGCGCCGCACTTCGCTTGGGACGCGCAAGATCCAGGCGCGCGAGGCGACGCTGGCCGACCAGCGCCGCGAATTCGCCCAGTCGGTGCAGACGGTGGCGGTCTATACATTGGTGTCGGCGTTCGTGATCTGGGGTGTCGACACCGGCGTGCTGCACCGGTTCGAGGGCAGCTATGGCTGGGCGGGCGATCTGGCGCTGCTCGCTGCGATTATCGTCGCGCACGACGCCTATTTCTATTGGGTCCACCGCGCGATGCACCATCCGCGGCTGTTCAAGAGTTTTCACCGCGCCCATCATCGCTCGATCACCCCGACGCCATGGGCGGCATACAGCTTTGCCATTCCCGAAGCCTTTGTGATGATCGGCTTCGTGCCGATCTGGCTATTCTTTGTTGCGACGCCGGGGTGGGTGATGCTGAGCTGGATCCTGTTCCAGATCGTCCGCAACGCGATGGGACATGCGGGGTTCGAACTGCACCCGCGCTGGTGGCTGTCGACGCCGCTGACCCGCTGGATCAATACGACGACACACCACGACCTGCACCACAGCGGCGGCTTCAACCGCAACTACGGGCTCTATTTCACCTGGTGGGACCGGATGATGGGGACCGAACATCCGCACTATGCCGAGCGATTTCACGACGTCGTGTCGCGCCCGACGGTGCAGGATCGCGACGCGGCGCCCGCCGTCGCTTAGCTTTCACGCTTGTCAGCCAAACCGCGCGTCCTATACATCGCGGCCATGAGTGATTTTCGAACCCTGTCCGCCGACTTTAGCGTCGCCCCGCAGATTTCTTTTGATGATGTCGCCGAGGCGAAGGCCGCGGGCTTTGCGATGATTGTCAACAACCGCCCCGACGGCGAAGAGCCCGACGCGCCGCAGGGCGACGATATCGCCGGGGCCGCCGCCGCCGAGGGGATGGCCTATGCCGCGATCCCGATTGGCCATGCCGGGTTCAGCCATCCGCAGCTCGACGCGCTCGACGCGGTGCTGGCGGGCGCGACCGGGCCGGTGCTCGCCTATTGCCGCTCGGGGACGCGCTCGACGCATCTGTGGGCGCTGACCCGTGCGCGCGCGGGCGACGATGTCGATGCGATTTGCGAAGCCGCGGCGAACGCGGGCTATGATCTCAGCGGCCTGCGTCCGATGCTCGACGCACTGGCGGGCGAGCGGTGACCCTCGCCGAACTGGCCCAGCTCGGCGCGTCGGTGGCGGCGGTGCTGTTTGTCGTGTGGCTGGTGAAAAAAATGGGCCTCGGCGCCGACCCGCGCATCGCAGATGATGCGCATGCGATCCGCCTCGCCGAAGAGGCCGAGGCGGGATTTCATGGTATCGAAGTCGCGCGCGACCGCGCAGGCTTTGCCGCGATCGTCCGCAACGCTGCGGGGCGCCAGATGCTGGTGCGCGCGCATGGCAATCATTTCGCGGCGCGGCCGATCGACGCCGCCGTGATGGGGCGACTCGACAAGGATTTCCTGACCCTGACGACGCCCGAAAAGACATTTGGCGCGGTGACGCTGCACCTGGGCAAGGATGCCGGGATGTGGGCCAGCCGGATGCGGGATCTCAATTGTGGATAAATTGCCCGATCCGGTCACCTATGCAGTGCCCGCCTTCATCCTGCTGCTGATCGCCGAGATGGTGATTTCGCGGCGCGCCGACAAAAGCCGCTACAGCGCGCGCGATACGCTGACGTCGCTGATGCTCGGCACCGGCAGCCAGGTCGCGGGGGCGCTGGTCGGCGCGGGGGTGATCGCAGCGTCGGTGTGGGTGTATCAGTTTCGCCTGTTCGACATCGGCATCGAGTTTTCCAGCTGGTGGTGGGCGTGGATCCTCTGCTTCTTCCTCGATGATCTCGCCTATTACGCCTTTCACCGCAGTGCCCACCGGGTGCGCTGGTTCTGGGCGAGCCATGTCATCCACCACAGTTCGCAGCATTATAATCTCTCGACCGCGCTGCGGCAGACATGGACGGGATTTTTCAGCCTGACCTTCCTGTTCCGGCTGCCCCTGTTCCTGATCGGCTTTCCGCCCGCGATGGTGTTCTTCTGTGCGGGGCTCAATCTGATCTATCAGTTCTGGATCCATACCGAGGCGATCAAGCGGCTGCCCAAATGGTTCGAGGCGGTGATGAACACCCCGTCGCACCACCGCGTCCATCACGGCGTCAATCCGCGCTATCTCGATGCCAATTATGCCGGCGTGTTCATCATCTGGGACAAGATGTTCGGCAGCTTCGTGCCCGAACGCGACGACGAGCCGGTGCGCTACGGCATCGTCAAGCAGCTTGGCAGTTTCAACATTTTGTGGGCGGCGGTGCATGAATGGGTCGGCATCGCGAAGGATGTGTGGGCGGCGCCGTGGCGACACAAGCTCTCCTATATCTGGCGCGAACCCGGCTGGAGCCACGACGGCAGCCGCGCGACGAGCGCGATGATCAAGGAGCGTTGGGCGGCGGGGCGGCCATTGGAAGAGCCGGCGGAATAATCCCACCGCCAATCCCGTTCGTGTCGAGCGAAGTCGAGACACGCGAAGGCTGGCGCAGGCGTGTCTCGACTTCGCTCGACACGAACGGAGAGGGGTTGCCACGCTCGCTAATGACATTCATGTAAGTCGCAATTGACCACCGAACCGGTGGCGAGGGGAGCGGCGCGCATGAATTCTGGGGATCAGTTCGACATCATCGTTATCGGCGGCGGCAGCGCGGGGAGCGCGGCGGCGGGAAGGCTCGCCGAGGACGGGACGCGGACGGTGTGTCTGGTCGAGGCGGGCGGGACCAATGACATTGTCCGGGTCAAGACGCCGGGGTTCATGCCCTTTATCCCGCAATCGTCGAACTATCGTTATGATACGGTGCCGCAAAAGGGGCTGAACGGGCGCACCGGCTACCAGCCGCGCGGCCGCGGGCTGGGTGGGTCGAGCGCGATCAATGCGATGGTTTATATCCGCGGCCACCAGTTCGATTACGACCAGTGGGCGGCGCTCGGCGCGACCGGGTGGAGCTATGCCGATGTGCTGCCCTATTTCAAACGCAGCGAGGGCAATGAGCGCGGCGGTGACGCCTATCATGGCGGCGATGGGCCGCTGAACGTCATGGACCAGCGCTGGCCGAATGTGACCAGCCGCCGCTTCATTGAAAGCGCGGCGGCAATGCAACTGCCGCGCACCGGTGATTTCAACGCGCCGAACAACGAAGGTTTCGGCCTGTATCAGGTGACGCAAAAGGATGGCGAGCGCTGGTCGGCGGCGCGCGCCTATGTCGAGCCGCTGCGCGGACGCGCGAACCTGAACATCCGCACCGGCGCGTTGGTCGAGAAGATTGTTGTCGAGGATGGCCGCGCCACGGGCGTGGTGATCCGGCGCGGGTCGCAGCGCGAGACGCTGCGCGCGCGCGGTGGGGTGATCCTGTCGGCGGGTGCGTTCGGGTCGCCCCAGATCCTTCAGCTATCGGGCATCGGTCCGGGTTCGCATTTGCAGGCGATGGGCGTCGACGTCGCCCTCGACCGCGCCGCGGTCGGCGACAATCTGCAGGACCATATCGATTATGTGTCGAGCTGGGAAACGCGCTCGACCGATCCGCTGGGGAGCAGCCTGGGCGGCACCTGGCGGATGGTGAAGGCGATTCTCGAGCATCGCACCAAGCGCACCGGGATCATGACGACCTGTTTCGCCGAAGCGGGCGGCTTCTGGAAATCACACCCCGACTTGCCCGCGCCCGACATCCAATATCATTTCGTCCCCGCGATGCTCGAAGATCACGGTCGGACTAAGGTCAAGGGCCATGGCTTTTCGTGCCACGCCTGTGTGCTGCGCCCCGAAAGCCGCGGCACGGTGCGGCTGGCGTCGGGCGACGCGGCGGCGGCACCCGCGATCGATCCCGGGTTCCTAACCGACGATCGCGACATCGCGACGTTAAGGGCCGGGGTACGGATGATGCACCGCATCGTCTCGGCCCCGCCGCTGGCGGATTATGCGGGGAGCGACCGGCATCCGGTGAACCTGGAGGATGATGCCGCGCTCGACGCGCTGATCCGCAGCCGTGCCGACACCGTCTATCACCCCGTCGGCACCTGCCGAATGGGCAGCGATGTCGATGCGGTGGTCGATCCGGCGCTGAAACTGAACGGCATCGACGGGCTGTGGGTTGCCGATGCGAGCATCATGCCGCGGCTGGTGTCGGGCAACACCAATGCCCCGAGCATCATGATCGGCGAGCGCGGGGCGGATTTCGTGGAGGCGGCTCTTTCAGCGGCCTGATTTACGATTTTGCAGACCATGCCCGCTATGCCCGCTATGTCCGGTTCGCTGGGACAAGGGGAGACTGACGATGGATTCACGGTTTCGCACCAAGACGGCGGCGCTTGGCCTTGCCATCGGTCTCGCGCTTTCGGGCTGCACCGACACGCGTGACCCGGCCAGCGAGGAAGCGGCGACGCTGCTGCCCGGTCAATATAAGGTGTCGATCGGCGGCGACATGAAGGGCGGCATGCCCTTTGCCAGCCAGATCGCCCGGGACGAACAGGACGGTTTCTGTCTCGCTCCCGGCTATGGCGACGATGTTCCCGAGATGCTGGTGCGCCGGCACTTGGGCATGACGGCCGGCTGTTCGCTCGACGCCGCACCGCGGCAGGGCAATGCGTTCAGTGGCAAGCTGAGCTGCCCGACCGATCCCGAGCGCGCGGCGGGCGGCAGCTTTGACATTACCTATAGCGGCGCTGTATCCCCCGATCGCGTCGACATCAGCGGCCAGATCAAGATCGACCTCCCCGATTCGGTGCTGGCGTCGATGCGGACCGAAGAGGCGGAGCAGATGAAGCAGGCGCAGGCGACGATGGACAAACTGACGATCAGCGTGATTGCCGAGCGCACCGGCGCTTGTAGCTAGGGTCCTGACCCCAGTCCTCTGCCCGTAGCGATCAGCGGCACGCGCCCGCCAGCACCTGTCCGCGCTCGGTCAGGTCGTAGCGACTGCTCGGTGGGCGCATATCGACCACTTCGCGCCGCACCAGCCCATAATTGCCGAGCACCGACAGCCCCTGCGACAGCGCGCGCGGGGTGGCGGGGACGAGCAACCGTGACAGCGCGTTGAAGCGGTCGTGACCCGCGCCGATCCCTGCCACCAGCGGCAAACTCCAGCGTGTTGCGGCGCCGGGCGGCAGCCCGATCGCTGCCTGCGCTTCGTTGATCGTCGCGGCGCGCGCGGCGGCGGCTTTGCCCGCTTCGGTCAGGATATATTCGGGGCGCAGCGGGTGGCCGTGACCGGGGTTGCGCTGGACCCAGCCGATCGTCGTGGCGGCATCGAGGGTGCGGGTCAGGCTGTCGCGCGGCAGCCGCAGCCGGTGGATCAGTTCGACGAAACGCGCGCCGCGATGCGCCGCCAGATCGGCAAGCAACGGCACCAGCCAGCGGTGGCTGCCGAGTTGGACGAGCAGCGGATCGGGCGTGCTTGACGGCATTTGCGAGTAACTATACAAACCAGACTATAGACGCAAGGGCGTTGGTCATGGGAGGCAACACGATGGCATTGGAAATCGGATCCGAACTCACCTGTTCGATGGGGGTGAGCGACATGACCGCGTCGATCGCCTGGTACGAACGGGTGATGCTGTGCAAATTGCTCTATCGCGCCGACGAGATCGGCTGGTGCGAACTGGCGACCCCGATGGCGGGGGTCAATATCGGCCTCAGCCAGGTCGAGAGCGTGGTGCAGGGCGGCGGCGCGACCAATGTGTTCGAGGTCGCCGACATCGATGCGGCCAAAATGCATCTCGACGCCGAGGGGGTGCGGCAGGATGGCGACATCCAGCACATCCCCGGCATGGTGAAGCTGATCACCTTCTATGATCCCGACGGCAACGCCTTCATGTTTTCGCGCTCGGAAATGGCGGCATAACGGCACGGTGGGGCGCTGCGCTGCTGCTGGCGGTCGCGGCCGAAGCTCCGCCGCCGTCGCTCGCGGCGTGGCACGGGACATGGACCGGCGAGGGGAGCGCGTTTGGCAAAGCGGCGACCGCGACATTGGTAATCAAGGGCGCGCCCGATGGCAGCGCGACCGCGCTCGCCTATCGGCTGGCGGTACCCGGAACGCCGCCGATCGACTATGCGGCCGAGGCGGTTTACCGCGTCGATGCCAAGGGCCGCGTGCGCGGCAGCTGGACCGACAAAATGAGTCGGACACGCCCGATTGGCGGGCGGATTGCCGGGTCGGAATGGCACAATCATTCGGGCAGCGCCGATGTCGAAATCGGACGATCGACCTATGCGCTGGAAGCGCCCGATCGGATGATCGTCACCGATTCGGTGCTAAAAGATGACGGCAGTTGGCGCGTCTTTGCGACACTGCGCTTTCAGCGAAAACCCTGAAATCAGGTACTTTTTGGCGCAGCATATGCGGCGCGCAAAAAAAGAGGGCCGGGACTTGCGTCCCGGCCCAGCCTTTCAGGCTCTCCCCTCCTGAAACTGTTGACGCAATGAATGCCATATTAATGTCATGTTGGGAAGGCCTAAATTTGCGGCAAGCCTGCCTATTTATTGTGCAGCGCAGCGCGCAGCAAAAAGGGGCCGGTTCGTCACCGAACCGACCCCTTCTTTTTGCCCCCGATGACGATCAGAACGTCTTGCGCGCGGTGATGCCAAAGGTGCGCGGCTGACCGACGGTATAGCCGAGACGCGCCCGACCGCCGCGTTCGCGATCGAACGACAGCAGCGCGTTTTCGTCGAACAGATTGTTGACATAGGCGATCAGCGACAGGCCGTTGTCGAAATCAACCCCGGCGCTGAGGTTGACCAGCTGATAGTCGGGCAATTGCAGGTCGACCGTCGTGGACGAACCGGCCGGAGCGCCGCCGAACGGTAGGCCGTGGACAAAGGTGCGCGGGTTGTTTTCCTGATCGGCGGGCTGGGTGAAGCGGGTGCCGACATGCTGCACCGACGCCGCGACATACATGTTCGCGGCATCGCCGATCGGCCATTCATAGCTGCCCGACGCCGACAGCTGGAATTTCGGCACCGACGGCAGGCGGTTGCCTTCGCGGATACCCGTCGTGGCGGCCAGCACGCCAGGCAGCGTCGAATCGAATTCGGCTTCGATCAGGCTGCCCGACAGGTTGAGGTCGAGCCCGTCGGCGGGTGACAGGCCGAGTTCGAATTCGACGCCCATCGAATGCGCCTTCGGTACGTTGAAGACGACACGCGACGAGCAGCTGCCGGCGTCGAGCGTGACCTGCAGGTTCTTGATATCGTTGTAGAAGCCCGCGGCATTGAAGGTGAAACCGCGACCCTGCGATTTCACACCAAGCTCATAGTTCCACAGCGATTCGTCGTCATAATCCTGGAAGCCGCCGAATAGCGCCGCGTCGGAAGGCGAACAGAGCGGCAGGTTGAGCGGATCGTTGACCCCGCCGAGGCGAAAGCCTTTCGATGCCTGGGCGTTGACCGTCACCGCGTCGCTGAGATCGTAAGACAGCAGGAAACGCGGGGTGAATCCACTCGACTTGGTGCTGTCGGTGCGGTTGTCACCGTTGGCGAACAGCCCGCCCGATTTGAAGCTGCGCGTTTCCTTGAAGTCGTAATAGCGCCCGCCCGCGGTCGCGGTGAACGCGTCGCTAAAGTCATAGCTGACCTCGCCGAACACCGCGAACTGCTTGATATCGTATGGAAGGAACGCGTTGTACGGCGAATCGGGGGCAAAGCCGTTGCGCACACTGGCCGAGGTTCCGGCGCCGAGCGTCGCGTCGGTGACCGCGTCATAACCGGGGGTCGGCAGCGTCTGGGTATAGACGCGGTCGACCTTGGAATAGAAGGCGCCGAGCACCCACTGGAACGGGCTGTCATTGTCCGACGCGACGCGCAGTTCCTGTGACCAGGTTTCAAGGTCGGTGGTATCGACGAGGTTCGACGGCAGCAGCACTCCGGCGGCCGGGAAACCGAGATCGACCGACACCGACCCCGACAGCGCGCTGGCATCGCGGCTGACCAGGATGTCGCGGTTGATATAGCTGGTGACCGAGGTCAGCTTGGCGCCGCCAAGCCCGACATTGAGGTTGAGGTCGGCGATCAGCGTTTCGTCTTCGAACCCCTCGCGCAGCAGCAAATATTGCTCGCGCTCGTCATAGGTGACCTGCGGCCGCGTCGTCGTGAAGCGGTTGCCGTAAAGATTGTAGATGTCCTGGCGGTTGAAGCCGTCGGCGGTGATCTTTTGATAGACGACGCGCGGCGTGATCGAGAAATTGTCGCTGGGTTCGAACGTCAGCGCAAGGCGGCCGCCATAGCGTTCGCCGCTGTTGACGTCATTGCCGCCCGCCGGGCCGATCGCGTTGATGAAGCCGCCGTAACGGGTGTAATAGCCGACCGCGCGGATCGCCGCCGTGTCGCCCATCGGGATGTTGACCGCGCCCTTCAGATGGCCGCCGATGTCGTCGCCGTCGACGAGGTTGAGGTTCGCCTCGACGCTGCCTTCGGTCACCCCGATCTTGGGCTGGTTGGTGATGTAGCGGATGGTGCCGCCGACCGAGCCCGAGCCGAACAAGGTGCCCTGCGGCCCGCGCAGCGTTTCGACGCGGTTGAGGTCATAAAGGTCGATGTCGGGGGTGAACAGCGACAGCGAGATGACGCTTTCGTCGAGATAGACCCCGACCTGTTCCTTGACGCCGGGCTGGTCGCGCACGACCTGTCCGGCGGAAACGCCGCGTACCGACACCTGGCTCTGCCCCGGCCCGAGGTTCTGGACCGACAGGCCGGCGACGTTGCGCGACAGATCTTCCAGCGTCACGGCGCCCGATTTCTGGATATCCTCGGCCGTCTGGGCGTTGATCGAGAAGGGAATGTCCTGAAGATTGGCGTCGCGCTTGGTCGCGGTGACGATGATGATGTTGCTGTCGTCTTCGGCGGCGCCGGCGTTCTGGGCGGCGGCCGGGCTGCTGACGGCGATCGCGAGCAGCGACAGACCGGCCAGCATCGTGGAACGTGCGAGCATAATATCCTCCCTGTGAAGCGCAGGGCCATGCTGCCCCGTCACGCCGCGAGAGGTGCGCCTGTCCGCGGCAATTCGCAATGGTCCGCGAATCCCGCGCAACAAAATTACCGAGGGCTGTTGCGCGGCGGCCACAGTAGCAGAATGCAAGCCTGCGGGGCCGCAGGCCAAAAAAATGGCCGGGGATAAACCCCGGCCAGTTGTTCGCAGGAGGAACCTGGTGAGGACCCCGCCGCCGCCGCTTGAAAGGAGAGAGACGTGCGGCGACGGGTATCCTGTCTCTTGATCAGTAGTTGTAAGCGCGTTCTCCGTGCTCGCCGAGGTCGAGGCCTTCGCGCTCGATCTCTGCCGAGACGCGGCCACCGGTGACGGCTTTGGCGATGTAGAAGGCGATGGCCGAACCGACCGCCGACCAGATAACCGCAACGCCGACCGACTTGAGCTGGATAACCAACTGGCCGGCGACGTCATAGTCGGCCGCGCCCGGACCGCCGAGTGCGGGCAGCATGGTGACCGCGGTCAGGATCGAACCGATCAGGCCGCCGACGCCGTGGATGCCGAACACGTCGAGCGAGTCGTCGAAGCCGAGCTTGGCCTTCAGCTTCATCACGACCCAGCAGCAGACGATCCCGGCGATGGCGCCGAGAAGAATGGCGCCGAAGGGGCCCGAATTACCGGCGGCCGGGGTGACGGCAACCAGACCGGCGATCGCCCCCGAACAGGCACCGAGCAGCGAACCCTTGTGGCCGAGCGCGCGTTCGGTGAGCATCCAGAACAGGACACCGGCGGCGGTGGCGGTGAAGGTGTTGATCAGTGCGAGACCGGCCGAACCATTGGCTTCGAGCGCCGACCCGGCGTTGAAGCCAAACCAGCCCACCCACAGCAGACCGGTGCCGATCAGCGTCATGGTCAGCGAATGCGGCGCCATGACGTCCTTCTGATAGCCGTTGCGCTTGCCGATGATGAAGCAGCCGACGAGAGCGGCGACGCCCGCATTGATGTGGACCACGGTACCACCGGCAAAGTCGAGTGCGCCCCAGCCGAAGATCAGGCCGGTCGCTTCGTCGGTGCCGCCCAGATACCAGACCATGTGCGCGATCGGGTAATAGACGATCGACAGCCAGACGATGGCAAAGACCATGACCGCCGAGAATTTCATCCGCTCGACAAGCCCGCCGAGTACCAGCGCGACGGTGATCGCCGAGAAGGTCATCTGGAAGGCGATGAACACAAATTCAGGGATGACGACGCCATCGGTAAAGGTCGCGACGGTCGAATCCGCCGTAACCCCGGCGAGGAACAATTTGCCTGCCGAGATGAACTGGTTGGCATCGCCGCCAAAGGCGAGGCTGTAACCGAACATCACCCACATGATCATCGCGAGTGCGGCTACCGCAATAATCTGCGTCAGCACCGACAGCATATTCTTGGTGCGGACGAGGCCGCCATAAAATAGCGCGAGGCCGGGAACGATCATCGCCATGACCAGCACGGTCGCGGTCATCATCCATGCGGTGTCGCCCTTGTCGGGCGTCGGTGCGGCGGCTTCGGCGACGGCGGGTGCCGCGTCCTGCGCCCAGACGGGCAGTGCGGCGAACAGCGCCAGGCCTGTCGCCCCGGCGCCCGCCGCAATTTTATTTGCGAACGTCATAATTTCCCCCTTCGTCATCACAGTGCCGCCTCGCCGGTCTCGCCGGTGCGGATGCGCACGGCCTGACCCACGTCGAGAACGAAAATCTTGCCGTCGCCGATCGAACCGGTGCCGGCGCTTTGCTGGAGCGTTTCGACCACCCGCGGCGCAAGCGCGTCGTCGCAGACGAGCTCGATCTTCACCTTCGGCACCATGTTGGTGGCGTATTCGGCGCCGCGGTAGATTTCGGTCTGCCCCTTTTGCCGGCCGAACCCCTTGACCTCGGTCACGGTCATGCCGGCGATACCCAAGCCGGTGAGCGCTTCGCGCACCTCGTCGAGCTTGAATGGTTTAATGATTGCCAGGATCAATTTCATGATGCCCCCTTTTGCCCAATAGCATCATGCTGCACTGCAACAGCCGTGCCAGATTGCGCGGCGGCTGGAAAAGTTAACATTTTGTGACGGTTCGAGGCGCGCGCAGCGAATATTCGGTCGTTTGCTGGGCAGGGGAGGCAGGAGGATGCCTAAATTTTGGGCAATCTAGTTTCGAGCATTGCGGGCATCCGGGCAGAGAGAATGGCAGCTTGGGACTGGTTGCGGGCTTAAACGATCCTCCCCCGCAGGGGGAGGGGGACCACCCGAAGGGTGGTGGAGGGGCACAGGAGGTTTACGCAGCGCTGGGCCGACAGGGCTGATCTTTTCGGGGAACTCGCTGAAGGCCTACTTCCTCACCGGTAAGACAAACCGACCGTGCCCCTCCACCAGCTTCGCTGGCCCCCCTCCCCGTTCCGGGGAGGATCGGCGATGTCTGCTTCGTACCCCCGAGCAGCGTCCAAATCTGTCGCTGTTACCCCGCCGCCTTGAACCGGGCCCAGATCGGCAAATGATCCGAAGCCCGCGCCGCCAGCGCGCTGCGATGCACCCCGGCATCGACGGCTTCAAGATCGGGCGAAGCGAAGATGCGGTCGAGCTTGGCGACCGGGCGGCGGCTGTGGAAACTGTGGCCGGTATCGACCAGCCGGTGCCGCTCGCCAAAATCATGCAGGCAGCCGCCCGTCGCGCGCCATTCGTTGCAGTCACCCATCAGGATCGTTGGCAACTCTTCACCGTCCGCGACGTGGTTCAGGATCGCGCGCGCCTGTTGCCGCCGCCGCAGTCCCGAAATGTCGAGGTGCATGCCGACGACGCGCAAGCGGGTATCGCCGATGCGGATCGTCGCCGCGACCGCGCCGCGCGGTTCGAGCGTCGGCAGGTGGAGCGCATGGCTCTCCTCGACCTCGGCGCCCTTGCGGACGAGCAGCGCATTGCCGTGCCAGCCGATGCTGTGCGGGCGTCCGCTCAGCCCGACGGGGACATAATCGCTATGCTCGTCGAACATATGCGGCGGGATCGCGCTGGCGCGGGTACCGAACCGGCGGTCGGCCTCCTGCAACGCGACGATGTCGGCGTCGAGCTCGCCCAGCACCGACAGCACCCGCCCGGGGTCGCGGCGCCGGTCGAGCCCGATGCCCTTGCGCATATTGTAACTGGCGACTTTGATCATGGTCTCAGCGGTCTAGCGTTCCAGCCGCCAAGCCGTTCCCCGGATCCTCAAATTCCGCCAGCAACGCGCGCGCTTCGTCCAGATCCTCGTCGAGCACCATGATCCGCACCGGGATCATCAGCCCGACGCTTTCGGCGATATTCATCCCCGCGTCGAAGCACACCGCATGCACCCCGGCACTTTCGATCCGCCCGCGCAGCAGTTCGGCCTCGGCGCCGTTCGGAATGCGGACCAGTTCGACGAGCGGCATCAGGCACTCTCACCTTCGATGAAGCGGTCGGTCGGGCGCGTCGGCAGGCCGTCGATGCTCTTGGTGCGCCCCAGCGTCTTTTCGACCCACAGCGCGCGGTCGGCCTGGCGGTGATATTTTTGCAGCGTGTCGCGCTCGTGTTGCAACTCCATCATCGGCACCCCCCAGCCGCAGCTGGTCTGGACGCTCTCTACGTCGATCACGAAAATCTGGCGGGTACCCGGCAGCAGCGCGAAATGCGCCGCGAGCGCGTCCCATTCATCGTCCTGCGGCAACACCGGGCGGCCGCGGCCATAGATGCGCAGGATCAATGCGCTGCGATCGAAGGCGCAGAACATAATCGTGATGCGGCCATCGGCGGCCAGATGCGCGTGGGTTTCATTGCCCGATCCGGCAAGGTCGAGATAGGCGACCTGCGTGTCGGACAGGACGCGGAAGCTGTCGGCATAGCCCTTGGGCGACAGATTGATCCGCGCGTCGGCAGCGGCGGTCGCGGTGAAATAAACCGGCTGTTTTTCGATGAAAGCGATATGTTTGTCGGTCAGCGTGTCGGTGAATTCGGCCATCGTGCGTCTCCGTGTCGGCGCCGTCCTATCACCAATTCTTGCCCTCTTCTATCGCCGCTTCCTCGTCGGGGCGCGTGGCGCGACCGAGCGCTTCGTTGCGGTGCGGAAAGCGGCCGAAGCGGTCGATGATGTCGAAATGCTGCTGCGCATAATCGTGGAACATCGGGTCGGCGAGCTGGGTCATCAGCCGCAGCGATTCGCGCTGGTCGGCGATGTCTTCGCTATGTTCGAAGGGCAGGTAGGCGAACTGGCTCCGTTCGTCGGGCCATGGCTGGTCCCAGCCCTTGGCGACGATCCCGCGCGCGATGGCGCGAGCGAGCGGATCGGTGGCAAAGGCGTCGGCATGGCCACGAAAGATATTGCGCGGCACCTGATCGAAAAGGATCGCCGCGGCGAGAGCAGTGTCGGGGTCGGTGAGGAAGGTTTCGGCAGGCTGCGAGCGGAGCGCTTCGTGCCAGCCTTCGGCAAGATCGCGCACCGCGGCATCGAAATCGGGGCCGCCGCCGTACCAGTCGTCCATGCCATGCGCGTCGAACCAGAAGGTGAGCAGTTGCTGCGGCCAGTCGGTGGGTGGGGTGTCGTTTTGCGTCACGCGCGGTCAAATCCTCAGCCAGAGACATTCGTCATCCCGGCGCAGGCCGGGATCTGAACCTAACGCATCGACGCGCCGGTGAGATCCCGGCCTGCGCCGGGATGACGATGACAGGTGGAAGCGGCTATTCGCCCTTCACGCGCCGATACGGCACAAATTTGCCGAGCGAGACAAAGCCGCTGTACATATTGCTGCTGCGGTCATGCAACTGAACCGCGTCGATGCTGCACAGCTGGCTGCCCGACAATTTGGTGACCAGGATGTCGTCATCGTCGAGCGATGAGGCGCCGCCCTCGGGGCGGTTGACCCACAGGGTGCTGCCGACGCGATAGACGATCGCGGTCTTGTCGATCACCTGGCTGCTGCGCGCCATCGACAGCGGGATGCAATTTTGCGGCTCGCCCGCGACGCGGCCCTCAAGCAGCTTCGCCAGCTGTTCTTCGGGCGCAAGCTTTTCGCGCGCGCTGGCGGTCGCGGGGCTTGCGGCGAGCGCCGCAACGGCAAAAATCATCGGAATGTGCAGACGCATGGTTCGACTCCTGTCTTCAACATACCCTACCCGCCGCCGCTATGCACCGGCGCGCGTGAACAGAGCCTGACCGGCGCCGGTCAGCACGCCCCGTCGGGCAGCGAAATGCCCAGCGGACCTTTGCATTTCTTCTTTTTGGCTGGCGCTTCGGGGGTACTGCCCGCGGGGCTCGATCCGCCCATGCCGCCAAAATCGGCGCCGATCAGCAGGCTGGTGTGCGAGCGGAAGCGGACCTTCGCGGTCCAGTCGATGTTCCACACCGCATTGCCCGCGGGTTTCGGCGGATAGGAGAAATTGGCTTCGGGGCCAAAGGCGTTGAGGTTGCCGAACATCATCTCGCCCGATGCCTTTTTGACCTCTGCCGGAATCGCGCAGCTCGTTTGCGCGGGCGGCATCACGACCTTCTTCGCCACCAGACCCGCGACGGTCGCGGGCGGCAGCCAGTCCCACAGCCCGCCGCCAAACTCGCGCGCGTTGCTGCTCGTCCACCACACCATGTCGCCGTTCCCGCCGCCGCGGTCCATGCCACCGAACGCCCAGGCGACATAGCCGGTTGCCGGAACCAGCTGGTTCCAGCGGATCATCACCGATCCGTCGCCCTGCATCGTCGTCGATGCGTTCAGCGCCGCCATATAGTCCTGCGCCAGAGTAAAATTGATCTCCGGCCCGACATTGCCCGCAATCCGGTGCGCGCCGAGCAGCGACGATCCCGACGCAGGCTGTTTCGCCGATTTGCTGTTGGGCCAACCGGCATAGGATTTGCTGTTCGACGCCATCACTTCGCGGATGCGCGGCACGGTGGTGGTGTAAAGGTTCGGCGGCATCTGGCCAGCGGCGAGCTTGGCGAAATCGATGATCACTGGCTGGCCCGGCCCCGCCTTGGCGCCGCAGCCCCAGAACAACAGCAGGCGGCCCTTGGGACGCTCGAAATCCTTGGGCATTTCATTGCCGTCCTCGCGCGGTTGCGGCTTGCCGGGTTCCGGCCCCCACAGCGGCAGCGATTTGCCCAGCTTGGCTTGCGGCAGGAAGAAATGATCAGCCTTCACCGGCGGCGCGGTCGGCGCCTGCGTCGATCCCAGCCGCAGTTCCAGCGTGTGCGCAACCTTGCCGTCGGGCCCGCCGCCGAACATCATCCCCATCACGCTGCCGACCCCGGGCTTGCCGCCCGCCGCCAGCGCAGCAAAGCCCGACGCGGTCGCGACGTCCATTTCATAGCGTTCGGTGGGGCCGGTGGTCTTTTGCGCCGAACCGGGAACGGCGAGCATCGCGGCGATGATCGCGACGGAAACGAAACGCTGACTCGAACGCATGAATATCCTCCCTGTTGCCGGGAAAGACCCGGCGGATGATGCGGCCCGATTTCTTTTCTGTTTGGCGGACTATAGGCGAGCGATGGCGGCACGCCAAGTGAGGTAGGTCACACTGGTCTCGTCATTGCGAGCGCAGCGAAGCAATCCAGGGCGGCTTGTCACACTCTGGATTGCTTCGCTGCGCTCGCAATGACGAATTTCTGTTACGTTTACGCCGTGCCGCCCACCGTGAGCCCGCTGACCAGCAAGGTCGGCTGGCCCACGCCCGCGGGGACGCTTTGGCCGCCCTTGCCGCAGATGCCGATGCCTTCGTCGATCGCCATGTCGTTGCCGATGCCCATGACCTTGGTCAGCACGCTCGGCCCATCGCCGATCAGCGTGGCGCCCTTGATCGAATCGCCCAGCTTGCCATTCTCGATCTTGTACGCCTCGGTGCAGCTGAACACGAACTTGCCCGACACGATGTCGACCTGTCCGCCGCCAAAGCTTTTGGCGAAAATGCCGTTTTTGACGCGGCTGAGCAGCTCGGCGGGATCGTCGTTGCCGCCCTTCATAAAAGTGTTGGTCATGCGCGGCATCGGCGCGTGCGCAAAACTCTCACGCCGCCCGTTGCCGGTCGGTTCGACGCCCATCAGGCGCGCGTTGAGGCGGTCCTGCATATAGCCTTTCAGGATGCCGTCTTCGATCAGCACGGTTTCGCCCGTGGGCGTGCCTTCGTCATCAATCGACAGCGAACCACGGCGGCCGCCGCCAACCGGGCTATCCATTGCGCCGTCGTCGACCACCGTCACCCCGGGCGCGGCGACGCGCTGGCCGATGCGGCCCGAAAAGGCGCTGGTGCCCTTGCGGTTGAAATCGCCCTCAAGCCCATGGCCAACCGCCTCGTGCAGGAGCACCCCGGGCCAGCCTGGGCCGAGCAGCACGGTGAATTCGCCCGCGGGGGCATCGACGGCGCGCAGATTGACGAGCGCCTGCGCCAGCGCCTCGTCGATCGCGCGGTTCCATTGCGCGGGTTCGAACAGATGATCGTACATATAGCGGCCGCCGAGGCCGAAGACCCCGGTTTCGCGGCGGCCATTCTCTTCGACGACGATCGAGACGTTCAGGCGGACGAGCGGGCGGATGTCGGTGGCGAGGAAACCGTCGGCGCGGACGATCTCGACCACCGACCAGCTGCCCGCAAGGCTCACCGACACCTGCGCGATGCGCGGGTCGCGTGCGCGCGCCGCGGCGTCGATTTCCTGACACAGCGCGACCTTCTTGGCGAAGGGGATCAGATCGAGCGGGTTCGCTTCGTCATACAGGTGGCGGTTGGTGCGCGGCGGCGGCGCGGCGTGCGGCTGGCTGGCGGGATCGAGCAACGTGAGCGTCTCGGCGGCGCGGCGGATCGCGGCGGCGCTGATATCGCTCGCGTGGGCAAAGCCCGTCATCTCGCCCGACACGGCGCGCAGGCCAAAACCGGCGTCGGTCGAATAGTCGGCGGTTTTCAGGCGCCCGTCGTCGAAACCGAAGCTCTCGGTCGCCCGATATTGCAGATAGAGCTCGCCATCATCGGCCTTGGCGAGCGCTTCGCGCGCGAGCGCCTGCGCCAGATCGGGGTCGAGCGCGTCGGCGCGATAGAGGAAGCGGCGGGGGTCGGTTGGACTGGTCATGGCGCCGATATAGGCACGCGCGTCCCGCGACGCCAGCGGTCAGAGATAATTGACGGTGAGCGTGAAGGTGCCGCTGTAATCGCCCGGGGTCTGGTTCGCCGGGACGGTCAGGGTGCCGCCGATATAATAGGTCTGGACCCCGCTGGGCAGCAGCGTGCTGCCCAGCAACGCGATGCCGCCACCACTGGTGCTGGCGGCGCGAACAAGGCTGGCCGTCATGCTGGGCGCGCCGCCGCCGACGCGCGCCAGCGTCACCGACGTGCTACCCGATACGGTGATCAGCAGGATGCCGCCGGTGCCTTGGAAAATCGCGCGCTGCGAAGCGGTGCCGACCGGCGTCACGCCCCCCGTGGCGGTGCGCGCGCCGGTGACGGCATCGACCGTTACGGTGCCGCCGGTCACGCCGCTGACCAGCGTCCCGAAATCCAGATCATCGGTCTTGATCAGCGAATTGGGCCGGACGATCGCCGCGTTCGCGGTGACATTGGTGTCGGCGGCAAAAGCAGGCGCGCATAGCGCCGCACTGGCCGTCGCGACGGCGATGGTCAGGGCGCGCAATGCGTCCCGACAGTGTCTGGTCCCTCGAATCCCCACAGATTCTGCTCCTGTCTGGCACATTTATGCCAGCGGGACGTGAGTCGAAGATGCATGGGCGTGGTAAAGAGGCTGTTTACATCTAGCCCCAAAGATCAGGCGTGATCGGCGACGCCGCCGACGCTTAGCTTTTGTCGGCGATCCCGCCGATCAGAATGAAGCGCCGGTCGCAATAGCCGCAATCGGCGAACCCCGCGTCGGGGTCGATCTCCAGCCACACACGCGGGTGGCCGAGCGCCGCGTCGGCCAGACCATCGCCGGTGCCGTCACAGGCGATGCGGGTTTTGGGAGTGCGGATGGTTTCGGGCGCGGGCTGGGTCATCGACCGCGCCCATAGCAAGCGCGCGGGGCCGGAGCAATCGGGGTCTGCGCTCTTGATCCTCCCCGTCGCGCAGCGATGGGAAGAATCGGGTGGGGTCATGCGGCACCGGCAAGCATTCTGGCGAACGCAGGTGGTCATCCGGTGCCGCTTCTTCCCCCACAGAAGGTCTAAAGATAGTTGAGTGTGATCGTGAAGGTGCCGCTGTAGTCGCCGGGCGCCTGGTTGGCGCCGACCTCGAGGGTCGCACCGACCGGAAAATTGTAAACCCCGATTGGCGAGGTGATGCGGAAACGGGTCGGCGAGGTGGAGAGGATCGCGGTCGGGGTGCTGCCGATTTCAAAGGTGCGGGCGCGCATTCTGACTCCCGGCCCGTTGAGCCAGATCGTATTTGCCCCGAGCGAGATATTGACCTCGCGATTGAGGCTGCCGAGGCCGGTGAAGCGCGCGGGGTCGCCGCCATTGCCGGCCAGCGTGACGCCGCCGGTGCGGCTGCGCGAACCATCGGGCGCCAGCGTCACCGTGCCGGCCGCATTCGACGCTATGATGTCGCCGAAATCTAGGTCGTTGACCTTGAAGAACGAGAGCGGGCGGAGCACGATGGCTTCGCTCTGGGCTTGCGCCGTCTGCTGGGCATGGGCCGGCGCCGCGATGGCCGGGGCCATCATCAGCGCGCAGGCGGCGACGCCGCGCAGCGCGAGCTGCGGGTTTTGGGTGTGTCTGGTCCTCACACCCCCGGTTCTAGTGGGGAATTTCCAAGATAGCGTTAACGCGGTGCTGGGCAAATGTCGGCGCGGCGATGAGGGCTTTTACAGGCGCAGGCGCGCGGCTATGGCAACCGCCATGACCGAAGCCGCCATCCGCATCGACGCCGTCTCCAAAACCTATGCCGGCGGTAAGCAGGCGCTCGACAATGTCAGTTTTGACGTCCCGCGCGGCCAGATTTTCGGGCTGCTCGGGCCAAACGGCGCGGGCAAGTCGACGCTGATCAACATTCTCGCGGGGCTGGTCAACAAGACCGCCGGGTCGGCGAGCATCTGGGGCTTCGACATCGACGCCGATCCGCGCAACGCCAAATATTCGATCGGCATCGTGCCGCAGGAAATCGTCTTCGACCCGTTTTTCACGCCGTATGAGACGCTGGAGAATCAGGCGGGGCTATATGGTGTCCCCAAAGCTCGGCGCATTTCGGACGACCTGCTCGCCGCGGTCCACCTGTCGGACAAGCGCGACGCCTATGCGCGCACCTTGTCGGGGGGCATGAAACGCCGGTTGCTCGTCGCCAAGGCGATGGTGCATTCGCCGCCGATCATCGTCCTCGACGAGCCGACCGCTGGGGTCGATATCGAACTGCGCCAGCAGCTCTGGTCCTATGTGCAGTCGCTCAACGATCGCGGCGTCACCGTGGTGTTGACGACGCATTATCTGGAAGAGGCCGAGGAGCTGTGTGATCGCATCGCGATCATCAACCACGGCAAGCTCATCGCCAACAAGCCGACGCGCGAACTGCTCGACATGGCGCGCGAAAAGATTGTTGTCGTGACGCTGGACGAAGACATCACCGACCTGCCCACTCATCCGGCGTTTGACAAGATCGAGCGCGAGGGGGCACGCGGTCTCGCGATCAGTTATAACAAAGACCGGATGAACGCGGGCGAAGTGCTCGCTGCGGTCAATGCGATGGGCCACGGCATCGTCGATGTATCCACCCGCGAGGCCGATCTGGAAGATGTGTTCCTGAACCTGACGCGCGCGGCGAATGGGTGAGGCGGGCGCGCCGTTGGCGGGCATGACGCTCAACGAGCGGCTATTCGCTCGCGGTATTTTAGATCGCTTCGACAAGGTGCGAGCCGCGGGCGACCGCGAAGCACTGCGGGCCATATTAATCGAGGTCGAAGTATCGGATGTCGAGTGGACGATCGATCAACTGCTCGATTCTGACCGGAGATAGATTCTTGACCGTCACCACCCCCCACGACGTCATCATCATCGGCTCGGGCGCCGCCGGTCTTACCGCCGCGATCGCGCTGGCCGATCATTGCAAGGTGCTGGTGCTGGCGAAGGGCGACCTCACCGGCGGATCGACCGCCTGGGCGCAGGGCGGCATCGCGGCGGTGCTCGACGCCGGGGACACCTTCGAAAATCATATCGAGGACACGATGGTCGCGGGCGCCGGGCTCAACCGGCGCGAGACGGTCGAGTTCGTCGTCGAAAATGCCCCCGCGTCGATCGAGCGCCTCGTCGAGATGGGCGTCCCGTTCAACAAGGATGCCGAAGCGCTGCACTTGACGCGCGAGGGCGGGCATTCGCACCGCCGCATCGTCCATGTCGACGACGCGACCGGCTGGGCGGTGCAGGCGGCGCTGCTCAAAACCGCCGAGGCGCATTCGAACATCACCCTGCTGCCGGGGCAGGCGTGCGTCGACCTGATCACCGGGCGGCATGAGGAACGCTATTCGGGCTCGGGTCGCGTGTGGGGCGTTTATGCCCTCGACGAGGCGAGCGGCAAGGTTCACGCGCATGTCGGGCGTGCGACGATATTGGCGAGCGGCGGCGCGGGACGCGTGTACCAATTCTCCACGGCGCCCAGAGGCGCGACCGGCGACGGCATTGCGATGGCGTGGCGCGCGGGAGCGCGCGTCTCGAACATGGAAATGATGCAGTTCCACCCGACCTGCCTCTATAATCTGGAGGTCAAGAATTTCCTGATCACCGAGGCGGTGCGCGGCGAGGGCGGGATATTGAAGCACCCGGTTACCGGCCACCGCTACATGCCCGATTATGACGCGCGCGCCGAACTGGCGCCGCGCGATGTGGTGGCGCGCGCCAACGACGATCAGATCAAGCGGTCAGGGCTCGATTACGTCCACCTCGACATCAGCCACCTCGACCCCGATTTCGTCGCCGGGCATTTCCCGAACATCTATGAAAAGCTGCTGACGCTCGGCATCGACATGACCAAGCAGCCGATCCCGGTGGTCCCCGCGCAGCATTATACCTGCGGCGGCATATTGATCGACCTCGCCGGGCGCACCGACCTGCCGGGGCTGTATGCGGCGGGCGAATGCACCGAAAGCGGGCTGCACGGCGCCAACCGCCTCGCGTCCAATTCGCTCCTCGAATGTTTCGTGTTCGGCGAAGCGGCGGCAAAGGACATCATCGCGCGCTGGGACCAGCTCGAGCCGCCCCCCGCGATCCGGCCATGGGACGAAAGCCGCGTCACCGACTCCGACGAAGAGGTGATCATCAAGCAGAACTGGACCGAAATCCGCCGCTTCATGTGGAATTATGTCGGCATCGTCCGCACCACCAAAAGGCTGGAGCGCGCGCAGCACCGGATCAACATGATGACGGGCGAGGTTGAGGATTATTACGGCCACTTCCGCGTCACCACCGACTTGATCGAGCTGCGCAACCTGCTGCAATGCGCCGACCTGATCGTCAAAAGCGCGCTCCACCGCAAGGAAAGCCGCGGACTGCACTACACGCTCGACTATCCCGAGCTGTTGCCGCAGGCGGTGGATACGGTGCTGGTGCCGTGATCAGCCGCCCAGCGCGGTCCGGAGCGGATCGCCCGGCTTGAGTGCGAGCAGATAGGTTTGGACGCGATCGAGGATCGCGTCGTCGCGCGGGGTCAGCCGGTCGGGGTGGATTTCGTGGATCACATAGCCCTTGGCTTCCAGATGATGCAGCAGCGCGGCCGGGTCGTCGCCCAGGCGGCGCAGCATATGCGGCGTAAATTCGAACAGCAGCGCCGGGGCGTCATCGCCGTCGAGCAGGGTGTCGGCACCACGCAGCGCCATCGCTTCGGCGCCCTCGATGTCGAGCTTGATCAATCGGATCACTTCACCGGCGAGCAGGTCGTCGAGGCGGCGCAGCGCAATTGGCGCGTTTCCGCTGTCGCCCGCGTCGCCATCGAGCACCACATGATTGCTGCCGATATTGCCCGCATCGTGCATGACCATGTTGACCGTGCCGCCGCGCTCGCCCGCCGCACAGCGGTGGACGATGATCGCACCGGCGCCGTTCAGCGCGATATTATGGTCGAGCAAGTCGGCGGTCGATGGCATCGCCTCGACCGCATGGACGCGGCCTTTGGGTCCGACCAGCCGTTCGGCGAGCAGCGAGAAAAAGCCGATATTCGCCCCGACATCGACGAAGGTGTCGCCGGGCTTCAGCGCCGCCGCAATGACCTGTGTTTCCAGCGGCTCCCAGCCACCGGTGCAATAGATGGTGCGATCGACAAACTGGCCAAGATCAAGCCGCAGCGCAAAGCCGTGCCGCGTATCGACGGTGCGGATGTCCGAACGCACCGCGGGCTCGGGCAGCAGGCGATAGGCAAGGCTGCCGAGACGCCACTGGCCCTTCTCGAACGGATATTTCCGGCTGGCCCATGCCATAAGGTGCCCGATGGTGTTCGCCATGAAATTCAGTCCCTGCTGTGGTCGTCGCCCGCTGTCCTTGACGGTCAGGGATTAAAATCCGCCTGACGGCATCTAGCCGCCAATGCCGAGCAGCCTTCCGGCCAGGATCAACACAATCGCCCCGATCACCGACGCCAGGCAGCCCGCCCGGTGAAAGTCGCCGCGGCCGCGCGACGTCGCCAGCCCTGCCAGCAGCGAGCCGCCGATGCCGAGCAGGATCGTTGCGACCCACCCCATCTGTACTGCACCGGGATAAAAAAAACGCGCCAGCGCGCCGATGATCAGGCCCGAGATGATCGCGCCGATGATGTTGATCATGTGCCAAACCCTTCGTTCAAAAACCGCTCCGCCAGCGCCGCGTGCAGCGCCGCGCCGCGCGCCATCACTTTCTCGTCGAGCACCATCCGGTTCGAGTGCAGCCCGCAGCACGCGCGCCAGTCGCTGCCCTCGGCGCTGGCGCCAAGCCAGAACATCGCGCCGGGGACTTTCTCGAGCACGTAAGAGAAATCCTCGGCGCCCATCACCGGATGGTCCATCGTCAGCCACGCCGCCTCGCCAAACGTCTCTTCGACGACCGACTGGCCGAACGCGACCGCGCGGCTGTCGCAGATGGTGACGGGAAAGCCCTCGTCGATCTGGACCTCGGCGGTGCAGCCATGCGCCTCGGCTATCGCTGGCGCGAGGCGTTTCAGCTCGCGCGCCACCATCGCGCGGCGCTCGGGCGACAGGGTGCGGATCGTGCCGAGCAACTCGGCGGTTTCGGGGATGATATTGTTCGTCGTCCCGGCGCTGATCTTGGCGATGGTCACGACGGCGGGATCGAATACCGACACGCGCCGCGTCACCATCGTCTGGATCGCGGTGACGATGGCGCAGGCCACCGGGATCGGATCGACCGCATCATGCGGCATCGAGGCATGGCCGCCCGCGCCCTTGACGGTGATCGACAGCACGTCTGACGAGGCGAGCAGCGGCCCGGCGCGCGACGCGAAAATGCCGTGCGGCGCATTGGGCATGATGTGGAGCGCAAAGGCGGCGTCGGGCAGCGGATCGATGATCCCGTCGTTCAGCATGAAGCGCGCGCCATGATGCCCCTCTTCGCCCGGCTGGAACATGAACATCACGGTGCCGGGCAAGCGGTCACGCGCCGCGCACAGCAGCTTCGCCGCGCCAACCAGCATCGCAACATGCGTGTCATGCCCGCACGCATGCATCGCGCCGGTGGTTTCGGAGGTGAAGTCGAGCCCGGTATCCTCGACCAGCGGCAACGCATCCATGTCCCCGCGCAGCAGCACGGTGCGCCCGTTCGCAGGTCCGCGCAGGATCGCGACCAACCCGGTCGTCGACGGCCCCTCACGAAATTCGAGCGGCAGGTCGGCGAGCGCATGTTTGATCTTCGCGAGCGTCTTGGGGTTCTGCAGACCCAGCTCGGGCTCGCGGTGGATGGCGCGGCGGAGATCGACCAAGTCGTCGAGCAGGGTTTCGGCCGCGGCGGGCCAGTCGGTGGTGGTAAGCGTCATGCGCGGCCTCTTGTTCGCGGTGGTTCGGCGGCACCTTGTCGCCGAACCACCGCGAAGTCGAGGGGGAGAGCGCCTTGCCTATGCCAGCGCCGCGGCCCGCCGCTGTTTCCGGCCCGCGACCACCCGCAGGACGATCACCGCGACGACCAGCGCGACCGGCAGTGCATACCAGCCGCTTACCGGGATGCGTTTGCCGTTGGTGAAGATGAAGCTGAGCGCGACGATCCACACGCCCCACCAGTGCAGTCGGCCCCATGCCTTGGGGCCGAGCGCCTTGACCATGCGGTCGAACGAGGTCGCGGCGAGGAGGGCGATGAACAGATAGGCGGTGCCGCCGGTGACAATCGATTTGGGGTTGGTCAGCACCCAGAAGACGCCGGGATCAGTCTTCCACAGCGCGATGATCACCAGCGCGTGGATGAAATGCGACATCGCAAAGCCGAGGCCGAGCTGGCGCCGGTTGCGACGCAGCCAGCGGGTGAAGGGGCCGGGCCACAGTTTGAAGGCGGCGGACGCGGCAAAGGCGGCGAGGAACAGGACGAGCGAGGTGCGCGCGGTGGCGCGGATGACCATGCGATAACCGTCGGTGCCCCAGCCAAGGACGAAGAGGAAGCCGAGCGCCATCGCCGCCAGCGCCACGGTCAGCGTCCAGAACAGCCCCCAGCCTTCGGCCCAGCCCTTTGTTGCCGGTGTCCCGGTTGTCGTCGCCGTCATCACATCCTCCGTGTTAAGCCTAGTGTTGCTAGGTATAGCTTGCATACCTAGCGTTGCAAAGCTAAATCGGCGGGCATGTCTGCGGAAATGCTCAAGGGGCACCTCGATGCCGTGCTGCTCGCCACGATCGGCGACGAAGCATTGCACGGCTATGCGATCATCGAAGCGATCCGGGCGCGCAGCGGCGGCCATTTCGACCTGCCCGAAGGGACGATCTATCCCGCGCTACACCGGCTCGAACTCGCAGGGCTGCTGTCGAGTCGCTGGGTTCAGCCCGACGGCGGGCGCAAACGCCGCGTCTATGCGCTGACCGACGGCGGCCGCCAGTCGCTGGTCGAGCGCCGCGCGGGCTGGCAGAGCTTTGCCAGCGGCATCGATCTGGTGCTGGGGTCGCGGGCATGAGCGGGCCGATCGCCACCTATCTCGACGAGATCGACGATGTGCTGGCGTTCGATCCCCGCCTGTCGCGACGGGTGCGCGACGAGATCGAATCGCATCTGTGCGACACCGCCGAACAGGTGGGTGAGGCCGCTGCGGTGCGCCGCTTCGGGCGGCCCGCCGAAATCGCGCGCGCTTATGCCGAGGCGGCGCTGCCCGACCGGCTGCGGCGCTCGTGCGTCGCCGCCGCGCTGCTCGGCGGCGCGACCTTGTTGTTGATGCGGCTGCGGACGGTCATCCTCGACATTCCGGGCGGCGCCGATCCGCTGACATGGTTCGACCGCGGCGGGATGCTCGCGGCGCTGGCGTGCATCGGGGCGGCGTGGTGGATGGCGTCGCGGCGCCGGATCGCACTGGTGCGCCGCTGGTTGCATTTTGCTGCCGGAAGTTTGGCGCTGTCGGTCGGGGCCAGTCTGGTGCGCGCGTTCCAGGGCGCAACCGGCGATTCGGCGCATGCGCTGATCGTCGGGACGGCGTTGGTCGAACTGGTGCTGCTCGGCGCGCTGATGGCGCAGCTTGCGCGGCTCGACCGCTACGCGCGGCGACTGGCCAGCTAGCGCTTGCCGCCAAACAATTGTCGGCCCGCCAGGTCGAGCATGATTTCCTCACTCCCCCCGCCGATCGCGTTGACGCGCACTTCGCGATAGATGCGCTCGACCTTGCTGCCGGTGATGTACGACGCGCCGCCCAGCACCTGCGCCGCCTCGCGCGCGACGGCTTCCAGCATCCGCGTCGCCTGCACCTTCAGCATCGCGAAGTCGGCGGGGCGCGCCTTGTCGTGCTTGACCTGCCATGCGGCGAGGTCGACCCACGCCTGCGTCGCTTCGATCTGGCGTTCCATGTCGGCGAGCTTGATGCGGATCGACTGGTGACCGACGAGCGGCTTGCCAAAGGTCTCGCGGTTCTGCGCCCATTCGGCCGCCTCGGCCATCGCGACGCGGGCATAGGCGCAACAGCCCATCGCCATGCCGAGCCGCTCGCTGTTGAAGTTGCGCATGATGCCGATGAAGCCGCCGTTCTCGGGACCGATCAAATTCGCTGCGGGGACGCGAACGTCGCTGAAATGAATAGCGGCGGTATCGCTGCACCGCCAGCCCATCTTGTCGAGCCTTGTGCGCTCGACTCCGGGCGCATCCATGTCGATCAGCAGGAGCGAGATGCCCGCCGCGCCAGCCCCGCCGGTGCGCACCGCGCAGGTCAGCCAGTCGGCGCGCATGCCGCTGGTGATGAACATCTTGCCGCCGTTGACGATGTAGCTGTCCCCGTCCTTCACCGCAGTCGTCTTGAGGTTCGCGACGTCGCTGCCGCCGCCCGCCTCGGTGATACCGAGCGCAATGATCTTGTCGCCGCTCAGCACCGGCGGCGCAACGCGCTGTTTCAATTCCTCGGAACCGAGCGCGAGGATCGGGGGCAAGCCGATACCATGCGTCATCAGCGACGCCCCGAGTCCGCCGGCGCCGACCGCCGCAAGTTCCTCGGTCAGAACCAGACTGTGGAAATTGTCGAAGCCTTCGCTGTGTCCGCCATATTCTTCGGGATAGCGGAGCCCGAGGATCCCCGCCTCCGCCGCTTTCTTGTGCAGATCGCGCGGCAATTCGCCCTCGGCCTCCCAGCGGTCGATGTGGGGCGCGATTTCGCGGCTGACGAAACGGCGGACACTCTGCGCCAGCGCCTCATGGGTTTCGTCATAATAGGGCGAACGGGCGCGCCAGTCGTCGAATGCTGTCATGCGGGCGATGCTGCGCGTGGTTGACGTAAACGTCAAGGCGGGTTCGCTGCGGCGAAGCTGCCAATTTTTGGTTCGCACGAAGACACAAAGACACGAAGATGTTGTGCCGAACATCTTCGTGTCTTTGCGTCTTCGTGCGAAATATATGGCGCGACCTTTCGGTCGCGCGGCCTCGGTTGCAGGGTTGCGCCTTCCGTCCAAGCACTTAAGGTCGCGCTCCATGAACAAATCGCACCTGCTCGTCGGCCTTGCCGCTCTCGCCCTCATCGCCACCCCCGCCGCGGCGCAAAAATCGCCCGAGGCGGTTGCCGAAGCGGCGCTCAAGCGCGCCCCGGTGTTCGACGGGCATAATGACGTGCCTTGGGCGCTGCGCGAGCGGGTCGGCAATGTCATCAACGGCTTCGATTTTCAGGACACCACCGACACCGCCAAGCCCGATGCGGCCCCGCCTGAGCCGATGATGCACACCGACCTGATGCGGCTGCGCAAGGGGCGTGTCGGGGCGCAATTCTGGTCGGTCTATGTCCCCTCGAACACCAATGAGGCACAGGCGATCCAGCAGACGATCGAACAGATCGACGTCGCGAAAAGGCTGATCGCGCGCTACCCGACCGACCTTTCCTTGGCGTTCAGCGCGGCCGAACTGCAAAGCCAGATGAAGGCAGGCAAGGTTGCCGGGATGCTGGGGATCGAGGGTGGCCAGTCGATCGGGTCCAGCCTTGCGGTGCTGCGCGAAATGTTCGGCATGGGGGTGCGCTACATGACGCTGACCCACAGCAAGAATGTCCCCTGGGCCGACAGCGCGACCGATGCCCCGAAGCACGACGGCCTCACCGATTTCGGGCGCCAGGTCGTGCAGGAAATGAACCGCCTCGGCATGATCGTCGATCTGAGCCACGTCAGCGAAGCGACGATGAAGGATGCGCTGGAGACCAGCAAGGCGCCGGTGATGTTCAGCCATTCGGGGGTGCGGGCGGTCAACGACCATCCGCGCAATGTGCCCGATTCGGTGCTGCCCGCCATTAAGGCGAATGGCGGGGTGATCATGGTGGTGTTCTATGCCGCCTTCGTCGATCCCAATCTGCGCGAACATGGGCTGAAGCGGACGGCGGAACGGGCGCGGCTCGATGCGCTGTATCTGGGCAATCCCGACGGCGCCGCCGCGGCGCTAAAAGCGTGGGACGCCGCCAACCCGCCGCCGTCGACCCCGCTCGGACTGGCCGCTGACCATATCGATCATATCAAAAAGACGATCGGCGTCGATCATATCGGCCTTGGCGGCGACTATGACGGCATGGACGCCACCCCGGTCGGGCTGGAGGATGTCACCGGCTATCCGGCGCTGTTCACCGAACTCGCGCGCCGCGGCTATACGCAGGCCGAGCTGGAGAAGATTTCGAGCGGCAACATGCTGCGGGTGCTGAAGGCGGCCGAAGCCTATGCCGCGAGCCATAAGGGCCAGCCTCCGATTGAAACGCCAGTGGCGAAATAACGAATCTCGTCATTGCGAGGAGCCGCAGGCGACGCGGCAATCCAGGGCGCTAAACCCGCTCTGGATTGCTTCTCTTCGCTCGTAATGGCGATCAGGGCTTTCGTTCCCCAAAAGGCCAATCCACCGCCCCGCCGACCCACAGCGCCCACCAGATGATGACCGGTTGCAACGCCAGCCGCGGCCCGTGATACCACCAGCTCAACGTCTCGCCGCCGATCGCGATATTGGCGAGCGCGTGGTGGATATTCGCGGGCCATACGCACAGCGCATAAAGCGCCAACCCCCAGCCTGCGGCCTTGCGCGTGGCCGGGATCATCAGCCCGATCGCGCCCAGCAATTCGGCCACCCCGGTCGCCGCGACGACCAGCTCGGGCTGCGGCACCCACGGCGGGGTGATCGCAAGAAAGGGGCTGGGCCGCACGAGGTGCAGATAGCCCGCATAGCCATAAGCGAGCGCGAGCACCCAGCGCAGCGCGGTCCTGATGCCGTCCTTCAACGTCCGATGGCTTCGAGCATCGCTTCCACGCTGACGAACTTTTCACGCGGATTGCCGTCAAGCGCCGCGGCGACCTCGGCCGCCTCGATCCGCCGCCAGTCGGCAAAGGTCACCGGCGCGACCCCGCGGCTCGCCAGCAACGCATCAAGCCCCGGCCGCCCCGCCTTGCCCGCACCGCGCCCGACGTCCTCCAGCACGATCTCGGCGATCCGCGCGCCATCGGGCTTGTTGGTCCCGATCGTCCCCGACGGCCCGCGCCGCGCCCACCCGACACAATATAATCCGGGCAGGATTCGCCCGTCGTCATTGGCAAAGCGGCCGCGGCCATGTTCATAGGGGACGCCGGGGATCGGCGGGGTCTGATAGCCGATGCAGCTGATCACCAGCCCCGCATCAATCGCATAGGTTTCGCCGGTGCCATAGCTGCGCAGCTCGCCATCGAGCGTCGTGCGTTCGACGATGATCCGTTCGGCATGGTCCCCATTGTCTTTGGCGCCCTCGATCGCCACCGGCATCGCGAAAAAGTCGAAATCGATTGTCACCGGCTTGGCGACGGGGTTGGCGGCAAAGCTGCGCAAATGCGTCACCGACTTGCGCATCCCGGGTTCCAGCAGCGCGTCGTCGCCCTCGGGCGGCAGGTCGGCGGGGTCGACGCGCGGGCTGGCGCGCTCGAGATGACCCAGCTCGCCGAGTTCCTTTGGCGTCATCGCGATCTGGTGCGGGCCGCGGCGGCCCAGGATATGGATATGCCGCACCGCGCTCGCCGCCAGCTGCTCGCGTGCGTGCGCGACGATGTCGCTGCCCGCAAATTCGCCCGGTGTCTTGGCGAGGATGCGCGCAACGTCGAGTGCGACATTGCCATTGCCGATCACTGCGACCCCGGCGGCGCCGAGCGGCGGGTTCAGGTCGGCGAAATCGGGATGGCCGTTGTACCAGCCGACAAAGGCAGCGCTGCCGATCACCCCGGGCAGGTCGGCGCCGGGGACGTCGAGCGGCCGGTCGTTCGGCGCCCCGGTCGCCAGCACCACCGCGTCATACAGGCCCACCAGCTCGTCGATCGTCACATCGGTGCCGACCGACACATGGCCGACGAACCGCACATTGTCGGCCAGCGCGGTGCCTTCATAGCGCCGCGAGACCGCTTTGATCGACTGGTGGTCGGGGGCGACGCCGGTGCGGATCAGGCCATAGGGGACGGGTAGCCGGTCGATGACATCGACCGCAATATCCTCTGCTTTCTGAAGAGTTTCCGCGGTGTAATAGCCCGCAGGGCCGGACCCGACGATCGCGACATGACGCATCAACCCACTCCTTCGGGTGTCCGCGCGGGCGCGCGGCCCCTTGTCTGTTATAGTGCGATGCTAGCGGCGAAATGCGGCAGGGCAAGCGACCTTGTGCGGGCAGCCACAGCGGCCTTGACAGCACGGCCCCGCAATCATATTGCGCCCGCCTCACGATTGCCCTGTCGTCTAATGGTAAGACTGCGGTTTCTGATACCGCCTATCGAGGTTCGAATCCTCGCGGGGCATCCAATTCCCGCTATAAAATAGCTGAAATGGCGGGAAAAATCGCATTGCGGCGATCTTCTTTCCTTATTTCCTCTGTCATTTCAGGGTGTCGGCGCTGGCGGAAAACGTCTGAGCTTAGCGAAAAAATCGCGTCGACTATCTTTTCTTTGCGATTCGGCATCGGCGTCGATCGTCGGCCGTCAACACGGGTCGGCACATCTATCACCGCAAGCTTCGCGCGAGCCGCTCTGACCGTGTCCATGCGAAACTGACGGGTCTGGTATCGCGTCGGGATTGCTCGACGGCGATCATGGCGAAGCGTCCGATTATTTCGCGCCGGATACGCGCTCGTTGCTCACATACTGAACAACGAAGCGTTCGATCCGGTCACCCCGATACGAATTCCGACGCCTTTGATCGACGTATCCCCGAAAATTGGCTGGCCCGTGGAAGGAGGCGAAAGCCTGTCAATCGTGCAGCGCCGATCGGCATGTGCTTGCTATGCCGCAGTGTCCTACAGCGCGTTCACCGTAACCCGCTGGTTCAACATCTCGATCTCGCCATAAGCGGTGAGGAAGCTGATGTCGGCGGCGTCGCGGCCGACGGCGATTTTGGCCATCTCGCCCGCTTTCGCCATCCCAGTGGCATCGACCAGATGCCAGGCACCGCCCAAGAACACTTCGGCCACCGCATGGAAATCCTGTGGCTGCACGCCGAGCGCATAGACGCTGACGATGCGCGCAGGGATCGCGGCGGCGCGCGCCAGGCTGACCATCACATGCGCATAGTCGCGGCACACCCCCTGCCGTTCGACAAAGCTGTCGAGCGCGCCGGTTTCGGCATCGCTCGATCCCGATACATAGGTGAAATGCGCCTCGATCCAGTCGCGCATCCGGCCGATCTTGGCGCCGCCCTCGACATCGCCGAACTCGTCCTGGACGAAGTGGATGAATTTGTTCGCCGGGCAATAGCGCGATTCGTTGAGATACTGGACCGTCTCGCCCGGCAGCTGGTGCATCGGCACCTTGTCCAGCGTCCGGTAGTCGGTGAGGTCGCGCTGGATTTCGACCGTCGTGCGATAGCGCACATTGAGCTCGCCGCCACGGCGCAGCCAGATGCGGTCGCCGATCATGTCTTGCGCCGGAACGCGCGCAAAATATTCGCAATTGCCGACGTCGAGCACCGCGTTCAAAATCAGCTGTTCGGGGATCGCCGCAGCTTCGATATGCAGCATCAGGTCGACCGGATCGCCGAGGCGATAGTCGAGCGCGGCGGTGATTTCGAGTTTCATCGGCTGCTAACGCTCCAGAACGGGATCGGTGCCGCTAGGGCGATAAAAACCGCCGCACAACCGAAAATCATTGGCGAGATACGGCGCCAGCGCGGTATGAGCCGCCAACGCCTTCATCGTCGGGGAATTTTGTGACCGCATCGCGTACCATCCCCTTCATCGTCGCGACGATCTTTATCGACGCAGTGGGCTTCGGCATCATCATGCCGGTGCTGCCGCAACTGGTGATGGAGGTCGGGCGCATCGATCTCCCGCACGCGATCGAGGTCGGTGCTTGGATCGGGCTGGTGATGGCGGTCGCGACCTTTCTCGCCTCGCCAGTGCTCGGCAATCTGTCCGACCGGTTCGGGCGGCGGCGCGTGCTGCTGTTGTCGCTGGCGGGGCTGACGATCGATTACGCGTTGCTGACCGTTGTCGGCACCCTGCCGTGGCTGTTCGTCGCGCGCGCTTTGTCGGGGGTATTCGGCGGCAGCTATGCCGCGGCCCAAGCCGCCATCGCCGACATCACCAAGCCCGAGGAGCGCGCGCGCAACTTTGGCTTCGTCGGCGCGGCGTTCGGGGTCGGCTTTGTTGCTGGTCCCGCGATCGGCGGTTTCCTGGGTGAGATCGGGCCGCGCGCGCCGTTCGTCGCCGCGGCGATCCTCGCCGCCGCCAACATGTTCTATGGCCTGTTCATCTTCCCCGAAACCCTGCCGCCCGAGCGCCGCCGCGCCTTTGACTGGCGGCGCGCCAATCCGCTGGGCGCGCTGCGGACGATGCGCGGGTTGCCGGGGATGGGCGGGGTCGCGAGCGTGCTGACGCTGTGGCAAATCGCCAGCCTCGTCTATCCGATGACGTGGAGCTTTTATTGCATCGCGCAGCTCGGCTGGACCCCGGGGATGATCGGCGCCAGCCTGGCCGCGGTCGGGGTGATGATCGCGCTGGGGCAGGCGTTTGTCGTCGGGCCGATGGTTGCACGCTTTGGCGAGCGCGACGCGGCGACGATCGGCATCTTGGTCGCGGTTGCCAATTATGTCGGCTTTGCCTTCGTCAGTTCAACATGGGGCGCGTTCCTGCTGCTCCTCCCCGTCGCTTTGCAAGCACCGGTCCAGCCGTCGCTCAACGCGCTGATGTCGCGGCGGGCCACCGCCGAAACGCAGGGCGAGGTGCAGGGGATTTCGGCAATGGCGATGGGGCTGGGCCAGCTGGTGGCGCCGATCGTACTGACTGGCACCATGGCCTATTTCACCGCCGCCAAGGCGCCCGTGCATTTCCCCGGCGCCGCCTTTGTCGTGTCGGCGTTGTTTGGCCTGCTCGCGATCCTGATGCTGCGCCGCCTGCCGCGCGTCACGCGGACGAGCAGCGACGCGCCCGATCAGATGCCGCCGTCGGTCACCGCATAGCCCGCGGCTTCGAGCCCCGCCGTCAGCATCGCGACGCAGGCGGCGACATCGGAGGCCGATGTCGAGCGGACGACAAAATTGGCGCCGACCTTGCCGTCGCGGAAAAATGGATAGCTGCCGATCACCACCCCCGGATGGTCCTTTTCGCCCTGGCGCAGCAGGTCGGCGACCTCGCTCTCGGGCGACCAGGCGCCGATCGTGTGCGCGACCAGCGGCGCGCCGCCTTCGAGCTGGCCGGTCAGCGCGTCAAGCATGCCCGCGGTGATATGCGGCACCCCCGCCATCACGAACAGATTGCCGATGCGGATCCCCGGCGCCCCCGACATCCGATTGGGGATCAGGTCGGCACCGTCGGGGGTGCGCGCCATGCGCAGCCGCGCCTCGGTCAGTTCAATGCCGCGGCCGCTGTAATAGCGTTCGAGGATCGCGCGCGCGTCGGGATGGATGATGACCCCGACGCCCAGCGCTTTCGCCACCGCATCGACGGTGATGTCGTCGTGGGTCGGGCCAATGCCGCCGGTGGTAAACACATAGTCGTAGCGCGCGCGCACCGCGTTCAGCGCGTCGACGATCTCGTCCTCCACGTCGGGAACAACCCGCACTTCGCGCAGGCGGATGCCCTGGGCATCGAGCCAGGTCGCGATCTGCGCGATGTTCTTGTCCTGGGTGCGGCCCGAGAGAATCTCGTCGCCAATCACCAGCACGGCGGCTGTCCAGATGCGTTCGTCGCTCATCGCTTTGCCTTAGCCGGACGCCGTGACAAAACAAGTCTGGTGGACGTCCATTCATGTTCTTGTTATGTTCGACATCGAATCAAAGTGCACAAGGGAGAGCCGCAATGGCCAACGAGCTGATTTTCTATACCAACCCGATGTCCCGCGGACAGATTATCCGCTGGATGCTCGAAGAGGTCGGCGCGCCCTATGAGCCGCGCATCCTCGATTATGGGACGACGATGAAGGACGCCGAATATCTGGCGATCAACCCGATGGGCAAGGTACCGGCGATCGTTCATGGCAGTAAGGTCGTGACCGAATGCGCGGCGATCTGCGCCTATCTGGCCGATGCCTTCCCCGATGCCGGACTGGCGCCCGACGTCGCCGACCGCGCCGATTATTATCGCTGGCTGTTTTTCACGTCGGGACCGCTGGAACAGGCGATCACCGCGAAACAATTTGGCTTTGAGCCCGAGGCTGAGCAGCAACGTATGGCAGGATTCGGATCGCTGACCGCGGCGCTCGACGCGCTCGAAACCGCAGTTTCGGGCAAGGCGTTTGTCGCGGGCGATCGCTTCAGCGCCGCCGATGTCTATGTCGGCAGCCAGGTCGACTGGGGCTTGCAGTTCGGCACCATCGCGACGCGTCCGGCGTTCGAGGCCTATGTCGCACCGCTGCGCGAGCGCGCCGCGTACAAGCGGGCGAAGGGCATCGACAATGCGCTGATCGCCGAGATGCAAGCGACGAATCCGGCCTAAGGCAGCGCCTTGAGCAATCCGGCGGCGAGCGGCGCAAGCCGCCGGACCTGCGGATCCTGCGATTCGCTGGCAGCCACATAGACGGCATCGCCGAACGCGCTGCTGTTGTGCACCGCCGCCAGCCCTTCAGCGCTGGCATAGGGCGCTTTCCAGCGCGGCGCTTCGCCCGGATGCAGCACTTGGAACCACGTCGCCCACGCCGCATCGTCAATGTCGGCGCGTTTCGCGAGGAACAGCAACGGCCGCGCCAGCCGCCGCGCCTCGCCATGGACATAAGCGTGCGTCCCCGCGGGCGCGACCTGCGCCGCGATGGCGCCGAGCAACAGGTCGGCGTCGACGCGCGCCAGCCGCGGGTTGAGCGCAAGCTGCATCAGCAGGTCGGCGCCATGCGCAACGCCATGCCGCCATCCCTCGCCCGCGATGAAGCCGCGATAGTCGCGCACGCCGCGCAGATAGGTCGCGCCCGTCACCGCGAGCGCGTGCAATTCAGCGTCGGTCAAAAACGGCTCGACCCGGTCGGCGCGCGCGACTTCGGACAAGGCGAGCGCGGCAAAGGGGCGACGGAAGCCGGGGGCATCGTCGGGCGCGGCGAGGACTGCGGTCAGTCGCTCGGCCGCATGGCGGAGGTCAGCGGGCTTGAGATGCTTGCCGCGCAGTCCCTGCGTCCATAGCGCAAAGGCGAAATCATCGCGGACGGCGGGATCGGGGTCGCCCAGACAGGCGATCAGGGCGTCGATCGCGGCATCGTCTGCGACGGGAAAATAGGTCGCGGCAAAGGTTTTGAGATCGCCATCGGCGGGCCGCGCGACGGTGCAGCTGTCGCTGCTCTTTGCCGCCACCGGTATCGCCGCCAGCATCGCCGCGGCGCCAACCGCCCCCCATATGGCTTTCATCGCTGACCCTCCCCTTCAAAAAGAAAGAGCCCGGCGAATCGCTTCGCCGGGCTCCCTTGTTCCGTCTCTGTCCGACCGCTTAGTCGCGGCTGCCCATCAGGTTGAGCAGGAAGGTGAACATGTTGACGAAGTCGAGGTAGAGCGTCAGCGCGCCCATCACCACCGACTTGCCGACAAAGTCGGTCCCGCGGACATAGAAATACATGCTCTTGATCTTTTGCGTGTCATAGGCGGTGAGGCCTGCGAACAGCAGCACGCCGATGACGCTAATCGCCATGCTGAGCGCGCTCGACTGCAAAAACAGGTTGATCAGCATCGCGACGAGGATGCCGACGACGCCCATGATCAGGAAGGTACCGAAACCCGACAGATCCTTCTTGGTCGTATAGCCATAAAGGCTAAGACCAATGAACGCTGCAGCGGTCGCGAAGAAGGTCGTTGCGATCGACGTACCGGTAAAGGCGATGAAGATCGTCGACATCGACAGACCCATCACCGCGGCATAGACCCAGAACAGCGCCTGCGCCGCTGTGGTCGATAGCTTGTTGATCCCGAAGCTCAGCACCAGCACGAACGCCAGCGGCGCCAATGCGACGACCCACATCAGCGGCGAGCCGATCAGCGAGGCGGTAAAGCCCGACTGAAACGCCAGCAACGCGACGATGCCGGTCAGCAGCACGCCCGAGCCCATATAATTGTAAACCGACAGCATGTACGACCGCAGGCCGGCATCGACAGCCTGGTCCATTGCATTCGCGCCGGCCCCAAAACCGGAAGCCGCCATATTGGGGTCGTTCCAATTCGCCATTGTTTTCACTCCATCACCGGCCAGCCCATACCGGCCGTAGAGGGCAATATCGTGATTTTTCTGTCCGCTTTCAAGCGAAACCGGAAATCACGCAACTTTAGGTGGTTACCCGGAAGCGAATGCTTATGTTCGCCGTGCCATGCCGAGCCATCGCCTGTTCGTCGCGCTGCGGCCACCGCAACCGATCCGCGCGCTGTTGCGAGGCGCGATGCACGGCATTTCGGCCGCGCGCTGGCAGGACGATGACCAGCTCCACCTGACGCTGCGCTTCATCGGCGAGGTTGATCGTCACCAGGCCGAGGATATTGCCGCAGCGCTGGGCGCGGTCCATGCTTCGGCGACCAGCGCGCGGATCGCCGGGGTCGGGCTGTTCGACCGCCGCGGCGCGCCGCATATGGTCTGGGCGGGGGTCGAACCGCTGGCATCGCTCGCGGCGCTAAAGCGCAAAGTTGATCAATCGCTGGTGCGGGTCGGGATTGCCGCCGAAACGCGCGCCTTTTTGCCGCATGTCACGCTGGCGCGGCTCAACCGGTCGGCTGGTCCGGTGGCGCCCTTTCTGGCACTCCACAACGATCTGGCGAGCGCGCCCTTCGGTATCGATCACATCATCCTGTACGAAAGCGAGATGGGGCATGGCGGGTCGCGCTATCATCCGGTGGCGCGCTATCCGCTCGATGTTTCGGCGACGAGCGCCGCCGCGACCGCACTGACATCGGCCCAGGTTTCAGCAAAACCATCGTCGGCGCCATAATAGGGATCGGTGACGCTCTCGCCCTGCCGTCCCGGCACCAGATCAAGCATCAACCGCACGCGCGCCGTCGCATCGGGCGGCGCGAGAGCCCGCGCTTCGCGCAGGTTGTTCGCATCGGCGGCGAGGATCAGGTCGAAGCGGTAGAAATCTTCCCGCGCCAGCTGCCGACCGCGCAGGTCGGAAATGTCCGTGCCGCGGCGCCGCGCTTCAGCCTGCGCCCGGTTATCGGGTGGGTGGCCGACATGCCAGTCGCCGGTTCCGGCCGAATCGAGCGTGGCGGTGATGTCGGCCTCGGCAAAGGCGACGCGCGCAGCACCTTCGGCGAGCGGCGAACGGCAGATGTTACCGAGGCAGAGGAACAAGATCGAGGGGCCATCCGGTTTGTATGCGCGCATCTCGGTCCTTTCGCGGCAAAGTTGAACCGACTTTCAACTTGCGCCATTTTCCGGCTCTGCTAGCCATAGATCATAACAGATAATGGGTCAGGGAGAGGGTTGCCAGATGGCCGAGACCGTCAGCGAAACCAACGCGGCCGCCGCGCCGGAATTTCACGAGCCAAAGGCGACCGGCTACAGCTGGTACGTCCTGTCGGTGCTGGTCGTCGTCTATATCCTGAATTTCATCGATCGGCAGATATTGAGCATCCTTGCGGTCGATATCAAGGCTGACTTGGGGCTGACCGACGCCGATCTGGGATTCCTCGGCGGCGCCGCCTTTGCCGTGTTTTACGCGCTGTTCGGCATCCCGCTTGGGCGGCTGGCTGACAATTGGAGCCGGGTGAAACTGCTCTCGGTCGGCCTCGCCCTCTGGTCGACGATGACCGCCTTGTCGGGTTTTGCGCGCAATCAGATAACGCTGACCTTTGCCCGCATGGGGGTCGGGGTCGGCGAGGCGACCGCGAGCCCGACCGCCTATTCGCTGATTTCGGACTATTTCCCCAAGAAGCAGCGTGCGACCGCGCTCGCGATCTATTCGTCGGGGCTGTATCTTGGCGGCGGGGTATCGTTGTTCATCGGGGCGTTGATCGTCAAGGCGTGGAACGAGGCTTATCCGGGTGGCGGCCCGCTGGACCTCGTCGGCTGGCAGGCGGCTTTTCTGGCGGTCGGCATTCCCGGGCTGATGGTGGCACTGTGGGTCGCGACGCTGCGCGAACCCGTGCGCGGCGCGATGGACGGGGTACAAAGCCCGAGCTCGCCTGCGCCGTTCCGCCAGTTCGCGCAGGATCTGTCGACGATCGTCCCGCCGTTCACGCTGATCGGCGCCTGGCAGCGCGGCCCTGCGGCATTGGCGATCAACATCGGCTTTGCCGCCGCAATCGCCGCCTTCGCCTGGTGGATGATCGAACTGACCGGCAACTTTCCGCAATGGTCGGCGGTCAGCCTTGGCTATTATGCCGTGTTCTCGTGGGCCTGTACGCTGCGCGCGCGCGATACCGCGACCTTTCGCCTGATCTGGGGTACCCCGGCCTTCCTTTGCACGACGCTGGGCTATGGTATGGTCAGCCTCGCCGCCTATGCCCTCGCCTTCTGGTCGGCGCCTTATGCCGAAATCGTGCTGGGGCTGCCCAAGCAGGAGTTGGCGTTCTGGCTGGGCGCCAACGGCGCGATCAGCGGTTTCGTTGGCGTGATCCTGGGCGGGCGCCTAGCCGATGCGCTGCGCGCGAAGAACCCGGCGGGCCGGATCCTGATGATCATATTTGGCGTCGTGGCGCCGATCGTGCCGATCTGGATCGGCTATACGACCGACAATCCGACCCTGTTCTACGTCATGAACTTCCTCGCCGGCATGTTCGGCGCGACCGCGCTCGGTGCCGCCGCGGCCACGACGCAGGATCTGGTGCTGCCGCGAATGCGCGGGACCGCGACCGCCGCCTTCTTCCTCGGCACGACGTTGGTCGGGCTGTCGTTCGGCCCCTATATGGTCGGGCAGATTTCGGACCTTGCCGGGACCATCGTCGACGGCAAGCCGGTCGGCGATCTGCGCACGGGTATCCTGTCGCTGATCGGCGTGGCGCCAATCGCGCTGATCCTGCTGTTCTATGCCTACCGCACCGTGCCGCAGGCCGAAGCCACGATCGTCGAGCGCGCCGCGGCTTAGATTGCATCGACATTCAGCCCGTGGCGGCCTGCAAATGACACTTTTGCGTGCTTCCGGTGCTCACGTACCGAAAATACGCTGCGCTCCGGGTCACGAAAAACGACCATTTTCGGTTCACCCTGAACTGAATATCGACGCAATCTAACCCCGGCCCGCTACCGAAATCCTGTTCTTAACCCGCGGGTGCGGTCATGATGACGCCGCAGGCGATGCGGTCGCCGCTGTTGCCGCTGGGGTCGGTTTTCATGTCATCGGGACCGGCGTGGATCATGAACGCTGCGCCGTCGGCATCGAGCATCGCGCCATCACCCATCAGGCGGGTGCCGACGAGTTGCAGTGTCGCGCGGCCGATCGTGTCGGGTTCGATGACCAGATTGGGCAAATCACCATGATGCGCCCCCATCGGATTTTCGCGGCCATGCTGCGCGCCCGTCGGGTTCCAGTGCGGGCCGGCGGTGGTGAATTTGGGCGCGTCGCATTGCCCGACCGTGTGGACGTGCATGCCATAAGTCCCCGCGCCGAAACCGCGCGCCACAAGCTCAAGCCGCAGCCCGCTGCCATCCTTGAAGATATCAACGCGGCCGCGGTCGGCACCGCGCGCGTCAACCAAGTCAGCATAAGCATCAGGAACGGGCAGCTTGGATGTCGGCGTCTTGCCCATGTTGGCGCAGCCTGCCAGCGCCAGCGCGCTGAGCAGCGTCACCGCCGGGATCGACCAGGTTTTGGCATATGGTGGCTTGATCATTGTCTGTTCCCCGAGTGATGGTTCGGACTTAGAACGCCGCAGCGGCGTTCGCGATCCCTACGGGCGAGACGATGCCCGGATTCTCAGCGAGTTCCAAGCTTGTATGTCGGCTTTGGGGTGGGAAGCGGACATTTCCAACTTCGTCACCCTGAACTTGTTTCAGCATCCATGGCCTGACCTCTCCTCCCACGCCGCGTCGATGGAAACTGCAGGCCATGGACCCTGAAACAAGTTCAGGGTGACGAGATAAGAAACGTCCGTAACTGGTCGCCAACCGCCACCGCAGCCCAACCAAAAGGAAAGGGCCGCGAATTGCTTCGCGGCCCCATCTATACTTGCCGGACGGATTTGATCAAAGATCAGAAGACGCGGGCATATTGCTCGTTGCCGACGAAGCCCAGCTTGCCGACGCCGCTGCGCTTGATCACCGCCAAGACACGATCGACGACGATGTAACGCGCGTAGGGATCGGGCTGAACCTGCAATTCGGGTTCGACCGGCAGCGCCTTGGTCTGTTCCAGATAGGTCGCCAGCTGCGCCAGGTCGATCGGAGTCCCGTTCCAGGTGATCGTCCCCGCAGGATCGATCATCACCTTGTTCTTTTCCGGATCGACATTGCTGGTGCTGTTATCCGCGATCGGCAAATCAATCTTCACCGCGTGGGTCTGGACCGGGATGGTGATAATGAACATGATGAGGAGCACGAGCATGACGTCGATCAACGGCGTCGTGTTCATATCCATCATCGGTTCATTTTCGTCCCGCTCTCCAACTGCCATGGACATGGGTTTATTCCTTCAAAGCTTTGGCGAAACCGCCGATTAGAGGCGGGTCACCTTGATCGATCCAGCCGCAGGTTCGGAAAGGAATCCGATTTTCTGGAAGCCAGCGAACTGCATCGTGTAAATCACGCCGCCAACGCATTGATAAGGCGTGTTCACGTCACCGCGGATATGGACTTCGGGGAAATTATCATCGGTGATATTTTCCGGACCGCCAATAGCCTCCAGCAGTTCTTCGAGTTTTTTCTGCCCGCGTTCCAGCAATTCCTTCGAATCGACCGGGGTTTGCCCCCAATAGACTTCGCACGATGCGCTATCGGCATTCGGCTCGCCATCACCGTCGGTGTCGGCCGAACGGATCGACAACAGCACATTTTCAGGCTTCGTCGTTGTCACCTCGAACTGCACGTCGGGCAGCTTGAGGTTCACCGTCTGCACCACCACGGGAACCGTGATGAGGAAGATGATGAGCAACACGAGCATGATATCCACGAGCGGAGTCGTGTTGATTTCGGACATTGGGCCTTCTTCGCCCTTGTCGCCTACACTCATCGACATAGGATTATCATCCTGTCACAAAAAATTCATGTCACGGACATTGGGTTGGCACGGCATCAGCCTTGCGCCCTGTCCAGCGGACCCCGCCTCCGCCACAGGGGCGGAAAGCGGGGATCCAAGCAAGTTAGGCCTTTTTCGGTGCAGCAGCCGTCGGCGCCGGACCAACGCTGACCGGCTTCACTTGGCCGTTCGACATGATCGAACCGAGCACGTCGTTCGAGAAGGTCGAGAGGCGACGCGCGATCGACTTGTTGCGGCTCTGGAGCCAGTTGAAAGCGAGCACCGCGGGAACGGCCACGATCAGACCGATGGCGGTCATGATGAGCGCTTCACCGACCGGACCGGCGACGGTGTCGATCGAAGCCTGGCCCGACGCACCGATCTTCACGAGGGCGCGCAGAATACCGATAACGGTACCGAACAGACCGACGAACGGTGCGGTCGAACCCACGGTCGCAAGGAAGGCGAGGCCGCTGTTCAGCTTCGAGTTGATGTGGTTCTGCGAACGCTCGAGCGTACCGTGCATCCAGTCATGCGCTTCGACGGGATCGGTCAGCTTGTTATGCTCTTCGTTGGCGCGCAGGCCGTCTTCGACGACCTGGCGATAGGCGCTGTTCTTTTCGAGCTTTGCAGCACCGTCGGCCAGCGTCGGGGCGCGCCAGAAATTGGCGTCGACCGCCTTGCCCTGGTTCATGACCTTATTCTGCTCGAACAGCTTCGTGAACAGGATGTAGAGCGTGCCGATGAACATGATGAGCAGCACCAGGAAGGTCACCTGCGACACGACGCCGCCGTCGCACAGCGCGGGAACGAGACCATAAGGGCTCGCGCCCTCTTCCTTCACGCACATCGCCGCAGGCATCAAGGTGAGCCCTACGTCGTGGGCCGGCGCCGCAGCAGCGGCATTTGCGATCAGATTAAACATACTGGATATTCCCTCTCAAGAAATTCGATAAAATTCGAAAACAGACAGCCGCGCGCTGAAATCAGCGCGGGATCTGCCACCGGATACGATTGCTGTAGCTTCCGCCTGTGGGGTTACCCGCGCGATCCTTGCCCGGATTGAACCGGCCACGGCGCTGGATAAGCTTGCAAGTTTCAGCATCAAGGTCGGCGTGGCCACTCGACGCGGTGACGTCGCACGACGTGATCCGGCCATCGGCACCATAGGTGACGCGGAAACCCGTTGTCCCTTCGCGCTCTTCACGCATGGCACGCGCCGGATAGTCGTCGTTCGTCGCCCAGCGGCCCGGATTGCCACGCGGCGTGCCAGCTGCGCTGAGATCAGCGGCAGGCGGCGGCGCAGGCGGCGCAGGCGGAATATAGACCGGCGGCGGCGGCGTCGGCGGTGCTTCGCGCACGGCCTGAACCACGTTCGGGCTCGGCAACGCGATCGGCGGCCGCGGAATCACAACCGGCGGCGGCGGCGGCAGGACATTGTCCGGCGGCGGCGGCGGCGGCGGTTCTTCCGGTGGCGGCGGCTCTTCGACGTCCACCACGTCCAATTTTTCGGCGATCGTTTTGACGATACTGATATTCAGGCCGTTGACCAGGCCGTAGCCCAGAACTGCCGTAAACAGACCAACCAAGACAATCGCCACTACCCTGTTTTTAGGGTCGACATTATCACCATAAGCCATTCAGGGACGACGCTCCTTGCTAGATCATCCTGACACCAATTCCCACCCGACGGGTCTAGTTGCCAAATGCCCGGATGATTCCGATGCGTTCCACAGACCCGGCGGAGCTACGTTCGGTTTATTATGTTCTGACCGGACGCTTCACCGCCCGTCCTATCGCGGTGGCGCCGAGTTCGCAAACCCTTTATCAGGGGTTAATGTGGCTTGCCCCATGATGGGGACTGTGACGCCGCCACCGGTGTCAAATTTGATGGAAAGTGTTCGACCATGCGCGTGTACCAGTCGGCGGCGATCGCCGGTCTTTTGGCCCTGAGTCCCGGATTCGCGAGCATTTCCGCGATGCAGACGGCGGCGCCAGCCGCGGCGGCGAGCCCGTACAGCTATGCCGACATCGCCGATCTGGCGACCGCAGCGCCGATGGCGCTGCACGCGCGCATCCACAGCAGCGTGGCACTGAAACCGGCGCAGGCGCCGGGCGTCGCCACGGGTCAAAGCCGATTCTATGTCGAGGCCGACGTCGTCAGCCTGATTCGCGGCGCCGGTCCGCTGGCATCACGCATTTCCTATCTGGTCGACCTGCCGCTGGCCGCGAATGGCAAGCCGCAGAAGCTGAAAAAGAAACAGCCGGTCCTGCTCTTTGCCCGCCCGGTCGCGGGCGCCGCGGCGGGCAGCAGCAGCACCGGCAGCGTCCGGCTGGTCGCCCCAGACGCGCAGCTTCCGCGGGACGCCGCGACCGAGGCGCAGCTCCGCGCGGTGCTGACCGAACTCGTCAAACCCGGCGCCCCGCCCGCGATCACCGGTATCGCCAACGGCTTTCACGTCCCCGGCACCCTGCCCGGCGAGGGCGAGACGCAATTGTTCCTGAACACCAGCACCGGCGAGCCGGTATCCCTGACTATCTTGACGTCAGCCGACGGATCGCGGCGCTGGGCCGCGGCGTTCGGCGAGATCGTCGATGGATCGGCGGCAGTACCGGGACGAAACACGCTCGCCTGGTACCGACTCGCCTGCGGCCTGCCGCGCCAGTTGCCGCTCAACAAGCTGGCGGGGACGGCGCCCGAGGATCGCCGCAAGGCGGCGTCGGACTATGGCGTGGTGCTCGGCGCGCTCGGCCAATGCACACGCACCCGCAAGCCGCCGGTCGGTTGATAAAGATTTGCTTCGGCGCGGCCAAACCGCGTCAGGGTTGTTTCCACGGTAAAAGCCGATAGGGCGCTCGCACCGGCGGGGCGTGGCTCCGTGCCTGAAACGGAGTCCTGCATGTCGCCCCATCCTGCCCCGACCGCTCCCCGCCCGCCGCTGCGTGTGGCGCTTGCGGGAATCGGGGTCGTCGGCGGCGGGGTCGTGCGGCTGCTCGAAACGAATCGCGACCTGATCGCCCGCCGCGCCGGGCGGGCGATAGAGATCGTCGCGGTGTCGGCGCGCGACCGCCACAAGGATCGCGGTATCGATCTGACCCCCTATCGCTGGGAAGACGATATGGACGCGCTGGTCGCGGCCGACGACGTCGATGTCGTCGTCGAGATGATCGGCGGCGCCGACGGATCGGCGCTGACGCTGGCGCGCCACACGCTGGGCGCGGGCAAGGCGCTGGTCACCGCGAATAAGGCGATGATCGCGCATCACGGGCTGGATCTCGCGCGGCTGGCGGAGGAACGCGACACGCCGCTGAAATATGAAGCCGCGGTCGCGGGCGGCATCCCGGTGATCAAGGCGATCCGCGAAGGTGCGTCGGCAAACGAGATCGCGCGCGTCTATGGCATCCTCAACGGCACCTGCAATTATATCCTCACGCAAATGGAGCGAAACGGCGCGAGCTTTGCCGACGCGTTGGTGGCGGCGCAGGCCGAGGGCTATGCCGAGGCCGACCCGACTTTCGACGTCGATGGCATCGACGCGGCGCACAAGCTGTCGATCCTCGCGGCGCTGTGCTTCGGCACCCGGCTCGACATCGGCGCGGTCGCCGCCGACGGCATCCGCGGCCTGATCGCCGCCGACATCCGCGAGGCCGAAGCGCTGGGCCACCGTGTCCGCCTGATCGGGATGGCCGAACGCAACGACGCCGGGCTGTATCAGCATGTCCAGCCGTGCCTCGTCCCTGCCGACCATCCGCTCGCCTATGTTCCCGGCGCGCTCAACGCGGTGGTCGCCGAGGGCAATTTTGTCGGGCGGCTGTTCTTCGAGGGCGCGGGCGCCGGAGCAGGACCAACCGCATCGGCGATCGTCGCCGACATCATCGATATCGCGCGCGACGAATACGGCCCCGCCTTTGCCATGCCGGTCGATTCGCTCGACGCCGCGCCGGTCGCCGACGCCGGGGCGCGGGTCGGCAAACATTATGTCCGCCTGATCGTCGAGGACCGCATCGGCGTCCTCGCCGAAATCGCGACCGCGATGCGCGATGCGGGGGTGTCGATCGAAAGCTTTATCCAGCGCGGCACCGATGAGGAGGACGGCGTGGTCATCGTGCTGGTTACCCATGAAGGCCCGGCGCGCGCGATCCACGCGGCGCTGGCGATCCTGGCGGGGTCGGACCATGTCGTCGGCGCGCCGATGCTGATGCCGATCCTGGCGCTTTAGCCGATTAGCCGACCCGATTGCGGCGGCGATGACCGGGTACACCGGCCGCCGCTTGTCATCACCGTATCCCCTGATAACCGTGCGCAACGAGTGCGGGGGAAGCGGGTATGGACATCGATATCGGACGCGGGTTGGCCGAGGCGCGGGCGCTCGCGGCGACGCATAAGGCGATGCTCGCCGTCTATGTCGGGATCGGCGTCGTCATTCCGTTTCTGCTGCTGTCGAGCGAGCCGCTGTTCAGCCTACGCGCGATCCTGACGATCCTCGGCAATCCGGGGTTGCAGTTCGGCGGGTCGATCGCCGGGCCGCTGTATTTGCTGGCCATCGTCGGCGCGATCGTCGCAGGCGCGATGCTCGCGGCGTGGAGCGGCCTGCTCGCCGAGATGCGCGAAGGCTATGTTGCCGAGATCATGTACGGGATGGTCGCGGGTTTCGCCTATTTCGCCTGCAACCTGATGGTGAGCGTGGTGACATGGGTGATCATGATAGTGCCGATCGCACTGCTCGGCGGCCTGATGGAGTGGCAGACGCTGGGTGGCGGCCTCTTTTCGCTGATCTATCAGTTGCTGCTGGCGGCTGCCGGATTCTGGCTCGCTATCCGCATGTGCCTGGCGGGCGCGATCATGGGTGGGCGCGGCAAGCTGGAACCCATCGGAGCCTTTGTCGAATCGTGGCGGCGCACGCGGACGGCGCAGTGGCGCCTTGTCGGATTCTACCTGCTGTACGGCCTGCCGTTCGGGATCCTGGGCGGTGGGCTGATGGCTATGCACCTGACGACGATCATGAACAATGCGCCTGGCAGCCCGGTCGAGACCGCAATGAGCTTTGGCTGGGTGGTGCTTTTCGCGCTCTATTTCCTCGGTCAGATCCTGATCCCTGCGGGACTTTACCGGGCATCCGAGCCCGCGGCGGCGGCGAGCGAAATTTTCGCCTAGGTCTAATCCTCGGGCTCGGCGGGCGGCGGCTGGCCCGTTTCGGGGTCGGTCGCACGCTTCGCTTGTTCGTAAAGCGCATTATATTCGGGGCCGGGCTTCATCCGGCCGCCGATCGACATCCAGTTATAGGGCAACTTGTCGAGACTCATCGCTTTCGCCTCGGCGCGCGGCAGCTTGGGCGGTGCTTCGCGGCCCTCCTGCGCGATTGCGCGCAGCTCGGGGGTCAGCCGGTGGCGTTCGGTATCGGTGCCGCACACATTGATCGACCCGTCGTCCGCAGGTTTGCAGCGGCGGATCGGGTCGACCAGCTCTTTGGCATTGGCCGCTGCGGCTTCGGCATTGCGCGGCGGTGGCGGCGCGGGCGGTCCCTGTACCTGCGCCAGAGTTGGCACGGTCGCTGTCACGGCGATGACGCACGATAGCAGGACAGCGGCTCCGAATCGGGCGAAGCATCCTCGACAAGCAGTGCGACCGGCCATATGGCGCGCACCATGCCCGACCGGGGCGGCAAGGCAAGACCAAAGACGGAGATCAGCGGACATGACGACCAGCGGCAGCAACCTCGACCGGGTGCTCGTACTCGAAATGGTGCGCGTCACCGAGGCGGCGGCGATCGCCGCCGCGAAAATGATCGGGCGCGGCGACGAAAAAGCCGCCGATGCCGCGGCGGTCGAAGCGATGCGCACCGCGTTCAACACCCTGTATATGGACGGCACCATCGTCATCGGCGAGGGCGAGCGCGACGAAGCCCCGATGCTGTTTATCGGCGAAAAGGTCGGCAACGCCCCGGGCAAGGGACCGAAAATCGACATCGCGGTTGACCCGCTCGAAGGTACGACGATCACCGCCAAGGCCGGACCCAACGCCCTCGCGGTGCTGGCGATCGCCGAAGAAGGCTGCCTGCTCAACGCCCCCGATGTCTATATGGACAAGCTGGCGGTCGGCCCCGGCTATTCGCCGAACATCGTCAATTTCGACAATAGCATCCGCCAGAATGTCGAAGCCGTCGCCAAGGAAAAGGGCTGCACCGCCGCCGACGTGATGGTGTGCGTGCTCGACCGCCCGCGCCATGAGGCAATGATTGCCGAGCTGCGCAGCCTCGGTTGCGGCGTCGCGCTGATCCCCGACGGCGACGTCGCCGGGGTGATCGCAACGACCAACCCCGACACCAATGTCGACATCTATATGGGCAGCGGCGGCGCGCCCGAAGGCGTGCTCGCTGCCGCGGCGCTGCGCTGCGTCGGCGGGCAGTTCAAGGGCCGGTTGCTGTTCCGCAACGACGACGAACGCAAGCGCGCCGCGAAATGGGGGGTCGAGGATCTCGACCGCGTTTACGACCTCGAAGACCTCGCCAAGGGCGACGTCATCTTTGCGGCCACCGGGGTCACCGACGGGTCGCTGCTGCGCGGCGTCAAGCACCGCCGCGACGGGGTGATGACCACCGAGACCGTGGTGATGCGCGCGTCGTCGGGGACGGTGCGCTGGGTACGCGGCGAGCATCGGTCCGCATAACGCGCGACTGACAACGCGTTACGGCATCAGGCTCCGCGCCACGGCCTCGGCGACCTTGATGCCATCGACCGCCGCCGACAGAATGCCGCCGGCGTAACCCGCGCCCTCGCCCGCGGGGAACAGGCCGGCGGTGTTCAGGCTCTGAAAATCCTCGCCGCGGGTAAAGCGCACCGGTGACGAGGTGCGCGTCTCGACCCCCGTCATCACCACGTCGGGATGGTCATATCCCTTGATCTGGCGCCCGAACACCGGGATCGCCTCGCGCATCGCCTCGACTGCGAAATCGGGCAGGCACGCCGCGAGGTCGGTCGGGGTGACGCCGGGGCGGTACGACGGCACGACGCTGCCGAGCGCGGTCGACGGGCGGCCCGCGAGGAAGTCGCCGACGCGCTGGGCGGGGGCGCGGTAGTTCGACCCGCCCGCGACATAGGCCAACGATTCCCAATGCCGCTGGAACGCAAGGCCCGCGAGCGGATCGCCGGGATAGTCGCGTTCGGGGTCGATCGCGACGACGAAGCCCGAATTGGCGTTGCGCTCGTTGCGCGAATATTGGCTCATGCCGTTGGTCGCGACGCGCCCCTCTTCGGAAGTTGCGGCGACGACCGTGCCGCCCGGACACATGCAGAAACTGTAAACGGTGCGGCCGTTCTTGCAGTGGTGCGAGATATGATATTCGGCGGCGCCCAATATCGGGTTGCCCGCGTCGGCGCCAAAACGAGACGTGTCGATCCACGATTGCGGATGCTCGATGCGGACGCCGATCGAAAAGGGTTTCGCCTCGACATGCACCCCCGCCGCATGCAGCATCGCGAAGGTGTCGCGCGCGCTGTGGCCGACGGCGAGGATGACGCGGTCGGCTTCGATATAGCTGCCGCCCGTCAGGTGCACGCCCTGAACGCGGCGCTCGCCCGCGCCGTCGGTGGCGATGTCGAGCCCGTCGACCTTGTGCTGCCAGCGATATTCGCCGCCCAGCCCCTCGATCGTCTCGCGCAGGCTTTCGACCATCGTCACCAGCCGGAAGGTGCCGATATGCGGATGCGCTTCGGTCAGGATTTCAGGCGGGGCACCGGCTTTCACGAACTCGGTGAGCACCTTGCGGTCGAGGTGGCGCGGATCCTTGATCCGGCTGTAGAGCTTGCCGTCGGAAAAGGTGCCCGCGCCGCCTTCGCCAAACTGGACGTTCGATTCGGGGTGGAGCACGCCGCGCCGCCACAGATCCCATGTATCCTTGGTGCGTTCGCGCACCACCTTGCCGCGGTCGAGGATGATCGGGCGGAACCCCATCTGCGCGAGGATCAGCCCGACGAACAGGCCGCACGGCCCCGCGCCGACGACGACCGGCCGTTTGACGCCCTTCGGCGCTTGCGTGATGAATTTATAGCTGGTGTTCGGGGTCTGTTGGACATTGCGGTCCTTGCGAAAGCGCGCGAACACCGCGCCCTCGTCCTTCACATTCACATCGATCGAATAGACGAGCTGGATGTTGCTCTTGTCGCGCGCGTCATGCGCGCGGCGCGCGACGACGTGGCGCACCAGTTCGCGCGGGGCGATGCGCAGCCGCTTGCAGATCGCGGCAGGCAGTTCCTCCGGCGCGTGGTGCAGCGGCAAAGTGAGTTCGGTCAGGCGAAGCATCGGGTGCCTGTAGCGGGCATTGGTCGGCGCGCCAATCGCATGCGTTGGGGCTTGCGCCGATCCTCCCCCGGCGGGGGCGGGGGACCACCCCTAGGGTGGTAGAGGGGCACGTGCGCGCGAGTGCCGCGTCAGCCTCCTGTGCCCCTCCACCATCTTCGATGGTCCCCCTCCCCGTTCCGGGGAGGATCGCCATGCTAGAAAATCCCGGCCGCAAGTCCCTCAGCCAGCGCGGCGCCGAGATCGTGGGCTTCGGCGAGGCGGTCGGCGGGAATCGTCTTGGGGGCCAATATCGCCTCTGGCGTCTGCGCGGCGGTGTTTACGATGACGCCCTCCGCGACCCTTTTCAGCCGCCAGCCGGTCGCGATGCGGTCGAGCTGGCGCTGGGCGTTTTCGCCATCCGATCCCGCGCAGATGATCGTCGCATAGGCACGGCCTTCGAGTTTCCCGAGGCAGGGATAGTAACAGCGATCGAACATTTCTTTCATTGCGCCCGACAGCGCCGCCAGATTTTCGGGACCGATGAAGAGATAGCCCCGCGCCGCAAGCAGTATCTCCGGGGTCACATCCTCGGCGTCGACCAGCCGCGCGGCGCCACCAGCGCCGTCCGCCGCCGCCCGCGCCAGCGCTTCGCTGCCGCCGGTGCGGCTGTGCCAGGCGATCAGCAGGGTCGGGGTTTCGGTCATCCGCCGATGCTTGCCAAGCGGCGGACCGCGGCGCAAGCTGCCGCCAAAATATGGGGGAGAAAATAGATGCGCCGATTGACCGCCCTGCTGCTCGCCAGCACCCTGCCCTTTGCCGCCATCGCGCAGGACGCCGCCAGCGAAGCGACGCGCACGGCGCAAGCCGAACTCGCCAAGCGCCTGCCGCTCGACGATCCGCGCGACATGGTGAATGCGACGCGCGGCAAGCTCGCCGAGATTCCGGGCGGGGTGATCCTGGGCAAGGACGGCAAGACGGTGTGGGATCGGCGCCCCTATGCCTTTCTGGCCAGCGAAACCGCACCCGATACGGTGAACCCGTCGCTGTGGCGGCAGGCGCGGTTGAACGCGGTGCATGGGTTGTTCGAGGTGGTGCCGGACAAGATCTGGCAGCTGCGTGGTTATGATATTTCGGTGATGACAATCATCCGCGGCAAGTCGGGGTGGATCGTCGTTGATCCTTTGTTGTCCGAGGAAGCCGCGGCGGCGGGGTGGAAGCTGTTCGCCGACACGGTCGAAGCCAAATCGGGCAAGCGGCCGATCAAGGCGGTGATCTTCAGCCACAGTCACAGCGACCATTTCGGAGGGGTCGGCGGCATCGTGACGCCCGAGCAAGTCAAGCGCGAGAAAATCCGAATCATCGCGCCGCATGGCTTTTCCGAAGAAGCGACCGCCGAGAACGTCCTTGCCGGCACTGCGATGGGGCGGCGCGCGCTGTATATGTTCGGGTCGATCCTCGCCCCCGGACCCGCGGGGCAGGTCGACACCGGGCTGGGGCCAAAGCTGTCGTCGGGGACGATCGGCTATATGGAGCCGACCGAAACCGTTGGCGAAAAGGGCGGCACGCTGACCATCGACGGGCTGGCGTTCGACTTCCTCGACGCGGGCGGCACCGAGGCGCCATCGGAGTTCGTTTTCTATATTCCCGCCCACAAGGCGCTGCACACGACCGAGGTTGTGACGCACACATTGCACAATGTGCTGACCCTGCGCGGGGCGCAGGTGCGCGATGCGCTGCACTGGTCGAAGGTGATCGACGCGACGCTGCTGAAATGGGGCGGCAAGGCCGAGGTCGCGCTGGCATCGCATCATTGGCCGACCTGGGGCGTAGGCGAGGTGAGTGCGCTGCTGGCGAACCAGCGCGACGCCTATCGTTACGTCCACGACCGCACCCTGTTTCTGGCCAACCGCGGCGCAACGCTCCACGAGCTCGCCGACCCGACGCCCGAGGCTCCGGTGCAGGGGCATGATTTTTCGACGCGCGGCTATTATGGCACCCTCAACCACGACATGAAGGCCGTGTATCAGCGCTATTTCGGCTGGTGGGACGGCAATCCGGCGAATTTCAACCCGCTGGCGCCCGAACAATCGGCGCCCAGATATGTCGCGCTGGCTGGGGGCGCCGACAAATTGCTCGCGGCGGGCAAGGCGGCGATCGCGGCGGGCGAATATCGCTGGGCGGCCGAGCTGCTGAACAAGCTGGTGTTTGCCGAGCCCGACAACCAGGCGGCGCGCGCGGCGCTGGCGTCGGCTTACGACCAGATGGGCTATCAGGCCGAATCGGGGGCTTGGCGGAATTATTATCTGGCCGGTGCGGCGACGCTGCGCGGCAATGCGGTGCAAAATGTGTCGGGGAATGGACAGAGCCGCAGCTTTGTCAGCGCGATCCCGACCGCGGTGTTTTTCGACGCGCTCGCGACGCGCTTCGACGCCGCGAAGGGCGCGGCGATCAAGGGGATTTTCCAGTTCGTCCTGCCCGACAGCAAGGAGACGGTGGCGATCGTGGTCGGCGGCGGGGTCGAGGTGCCGCGCTATGGTGTGACCGATGCGGCGCCAACCGCGACGGTAACGCTCGACCGCAAGGCGCTCGACGATGTGATGCTGGGGCAGGCGCAGTTTCCGGCGCTGATGCAGTCGGGCGCGATCAAGATCGACGGCGACCGTATGGCGTTCCTGAACTGGTTCGCGCTGCATCCGGCCGCGGACCCGCGGTTTAATGTCGTGGTGCCTTAGGAGCCCATAGCGCTCAGCCGCTACAAGAGAGCCGTTCATGTCGAGCGGAATTAGATATTGGTTCAGTCCCGACCGATCACGCTCTAAAGGCCGTAGCATGACCGACACCCTTGCCGCCCACCCGACCGACCCGTTCGACCCCGAGGCGCTGAACGCCGCCGAGGGGCTCGACCCGGTCGATCCCGCTTATACGCAGGTGCTGCGCGTCGCGACCGCGCTCAACCTGATCCCGCTCGCGATCGGGGCGAGCGTGTTCGATTATCTGCTGATCCGTCACATCGAGGGACCATATAGCCTGATCACCGCAGCGGCGTGGCTGATCGCGATTATTGTGATCGTCAGCTTTCCCTCGCGGCGGGTGTCGCGCTGGGGGTACAAGATCGGCGAGGGACAGCTGCGCGTTGCGCGCGGCTGGCTGTTTCGCACCGACACCATCGTCCCTTTTGTGCGCGTCCAGCATATCGATGTCGGGCAGGGGCCGATCGAACGCTGGTTCGGGCTGTCGCACCTGATCGTCCACACATCGGGCACCCACAACAGCACCGTAACGCTGCCCGGCCTCCACGCCGACCTGGCCGCCGCGATGCGCGAGACGATCCGCCGGCATATTCAGACCGATTTCGCATGAGCGACGCCGCAGCCATGATTCCGGCCATAGAAGGCGAGCCCGATTGGCAGCGGCTGCACCCCGCGACGCTCGCGCTCGCTATCGTCAAACTGGGGCCGCGCTCGCTCAACTTCCTGCCCGCAGTCGCCGCGCTCGGCTTCACCGGCAACTGGGTCTATATCGTCCCGGCGATCCTCGCGTTCCTGCTTTTCTCGTTGCTTGCCGCCTGGTTCCAGTGGCTGCGCTTCCGCTTTGCCGTCGGCGACGATGAAGTCGTGATCGAAAGCGGCGTGTTCGCCCGCCAGCACCGCACGATCCCCTTCGACCGCATCCAGGACGTCAGCATCGAACAGGGGCTGGTGTCGCGCGCGCTGGGCATCGCGAAGGTCGGGTTCGAAACCGGCGCGGGCGGCAAGGAGAATGACGCGCATCTCGACGCGATCGCGCTCGATTCTGCGCAGGCGCTGCGCACGACGATCCGCGCGCATCGGAGCGGTGAAGCGGCGGCGGGCCCCGTCGCATCCGATACGCCTGCGGAGGAGCCAGTCGCAGAGGACCGGCTGCTGTTTGCGATGACGCCGCGGCAACTGCTGATTGCTGGACTGTTCAACTTCTCGCTCGCCGCACTCGCCGTCGTCGGCGCGGGCATGCAGTTTTTCGACGGCCTGCTGCCATTCAAGTTCAACGTCTTCAACCCGATGGACTGGGTCGACCTCGCCGAGGATTATGGGCTGGACCAATGGTTCCTCGCGCATCGCTGGGTCGCAGGGGTCGGCGCCTTGCTGTCGCTGTTGCTGATCGGTTTTGCCAGCGGCATCGCGACGATGATCTTCGCCAATTGGGATTTCCGTCTGACCCGCGAGCCGCGCGCGCTGCGCCGCACCCGCGGGCTGACGACGCGCACCGACGTCGCGGTGCCGGTGCGGCGGGTGCAGGCGGCGATTCTGGTCACCGGCTGGTTTCGCCAGCGGTTCGGTTGGCACGAACTGCGGCTGCAAAGCCTGGCGAGCGACGGCGGCAAGGAAAAGGACCATCAGGTCGTCCCCTTTGCCAAGCTGGGCGCGATCGATCCGGTGCTGACCGAAGTGGCGATCGCCCGCCCCGATCGCGACCAGCCGTGGCAGCACAGCCACCGCATCATCGCGCTCGGCGGGCTGATCGGCATGGTCGGCGCGAGCATCGGCGGGCTGGTCGCGGTGTCATTCGGGCAGGTGCTCGGCTGGTTCGGTCCCGCCGTAGGCGTACTGATCGGCGCCGGATCGCTGATCGGCGCGCGTTTCCACCGCTGGACCGACCTGGGCGAACAGGTCGCGATCCAGCGCGGGATGTGGAAACCCAAAATGACGCTGCTGCCGCATGCGTCGGTGCAGAGCGTCGATCTCAAGACCGATTTCATCCTGCGCCCGCTCGGCCTCGCAACCCTCGTATTCGGCGTTCCCGGCGGCAGTTCGCTCGCGAGCCACGAGATTCCGGCGATCCCGCTCGCCACCGCGCACGACCTGCGCACCCGCATCCTGGCCGCGCGAGCCCGGGCATGAGCGAGGCGGCGCTCGGCATCACGCGCTCGATCCTCGGCCAGCCTTGGCATTGGCGGCGGGCCAGCGCCGACATGGCGTCCGAAAACCTCGCCCCCGACGATCTGGTCACCCAGCTGCTGCTCGCGCGCGGGGTGACCCGCGACGATCTCGACCGCCAGCGGTTGCCCACGCTGCGCGGCTTCATGCCCGACCCGTCGCTGTTCCGCGACATGGACGCCGCCGCGGCGCGGCTCGCCGATGCGGTCGAGCGGCAAGAAGCGGTGACGATCTTTGGCGACTATGACGTCGATGGCGCGACCTCAGCCGCTTTGCTCGTCCGCCTGCTGCGCGGGCTCGGGCTGCCCGCGGGCGCCTATATTCCCGACCGGTTGATGGAGGGCTATGGCCCGTCGGGCGCCGCACTGGTCAAGATCGGCGAGGCGGGATCTAAGCTCGTCGTCACCGTCGATTGCGGCGCGCAGGCGTTTGAAGCCATAGCAGAAGCCAATGCCGCCGGGGTCGAGGTGATCGTCGTCGACCATCACCAATGCGCGACGATGCTGCCCGCGGCGCTGGCGCTGGTGAACCCCAACCGGCTCGACGAAGCGCCCGATGCCGCCATCCACGGCAATCTCGCCGCGGTCGGGGTCGCCTTCCTGCTCGGTGCCGCCCTGCTCCGCACGCTGCGTGCGCGCGGCTTTTTTGCGACACGCGACGAGCCCGCGCTGATCGACCTGCTCGATCTCGTCGCGCTCGGCACCGTCGCCGACGTCGCGCGCCTCACCGGCTTCAACCGCGCGCTGGTGACGCAGGGGCTGAAGGTGATGGCGCGGCGCGGCAACACCGGGCTGGCGGCGCTGATGGACGCGGCGCGGCTGACCAAGCCGCCGACCGCGAGCGACATGGGCTTTGCGCTGGGGCCGCGGATCAACGCCGGCGGGCGCGTCGGCAAGTCGGACCTTGGGGTGCGGCTGCTGACAACGTCGGATCCGCAGGAGGCGGCGGATATTTCGCAGGAACTCAACCGGCTCAACGAAGAACGCCGCGCGATCGAGGCGGGGGTGCTTGAAGAGGCAATGACCGCCAGCACCGCGTGCGGCAACGCGCCGGTCGCAATCGTCGCCGGACAGGGCTGGCACCCCGGGGTGATCGGCATCGTCGCCGGAAGGCTGAAGGAACGACTGCACCGCCCCGCGATCGTCATCGCGCTCGATGACGCGGGCGTTGGCAAGGGATCGGGTCGCTCGATCAGCGGCGTCGACCTCGGCGCCGCGATCCTCGCCGCCAAGGAAAGCGGGCTGCTTGTCGCGGGCGGCGGCCATGCGATGGCGGCCGGGCTGACCGTCGCGGCCGACAAGGTCGATGCGCTCGGCGCCTTCCTCAACGACCGGCTCGCCGCCGATGTCGAACGCGCCAGCGGCGACAAGGCGCTGCTGATCGACGCGGTACTGGCGCCGCGCGGCATCTCTCCGCTGTGGTGCGACGCGATCGAAAGCGCCGGTCCCTATGGCGCCGGCTGGCCCGCACCACGCGTCGCCACCGGGCCGGTGCGGGTCGTTGAGGCGAGCATCGTCGGCACCGACCATATCCGCCTGATCGTGTCGGGCGACGATGGCGGACGGTTCAAGGCGGTGGCGTTCCGCAGCGCCGAAACCGAACTCGGCCAGACCTTGCTCCACGCGCGGGGGGGGCGCAAATTATGGCTCGCGGGGCGCGCCAAACGCGACGATTGGGGCAGCCGCCCCGCCGCCGAACTCCACCTTGAGGATGCCGCCTGGGCCGATTGACGCCAAGCCGCGCAATATTTTTGCGCGCGCGCGATGTCGCCGCGCTTGACCGTATGGATATGCGAGTCTAATGCGCCGCTTCACCGAATGACGGCCCCTTCGTCTAGCGGTCTAGGACGTCGCCCTTTCACGGCGAAAACACGGGTTCGAGTCCCGTAGGGGTCACCACGGTCAAGCGCGCGGTCGGCGCGCTTATTCCTGAAAATTTCCGACCCAGCGGCCCCTTCGTCTAGCGGTCAGGACGTCGCCCTCTCACGGCGAAAACACGGGTTCGATTCCCGTAGGGGTCACCAAAATGCTTTTCGAGGCATCCAGAAATGTTCCGTAAACTGATGTTTGTTGATATTTTTACGGTATATCCATCCCGTTCGGATCGGCAGAATGCCACTCCATTCCAGCAATCAGATGGCATTTTTGACGGCAGCTCCCGCTCGCTCCGATGGAGATACCGTCATGGTGTTGTCGGTCACGGCGATCAGCTTCAAGGCCGTAGCCGACGAAGGGCTAATCAAGGTCGAGAACAAAGGCCGCTCGGCAGTAACGATGAAGCAGCTGCGCTGGCTGCTCACCTTCATCAAGGCCTCAATCGGCAAGCGCCCCGTCGCCTCGATCTCGGCGCAACAACGACTGCTGATGTTGCGCAAGATGGAGGGCAAAGACGGCTACGATACCGCCAAGCGGTTCCGCAGCGCCGGTTCGCAGATTTTCCGCTATGCCATCGCCACCGCGCGGGCTGATCGCGATGTCGCATCCCACCTGCGCGGCGCCCTGATAACTCCCAAGCCCGTTCGCCGTTCGGCCAATACCGCCCCCACAGAAGTCGGCGACTTGCTTCGCACCATTGATGCATTCTAATTCATGCATTCCAGGGGGGTTCGCACGTCCGCGCGGCATTGAGGCTGCTTCCGCACGTATTCGTGCGCCCTGGCGAACTTGGCTTCGTTGAGGCGTCACCCGCCACCGACGTCAGCCGTGCGTTGGCGTAGCTGCACTGACTGCGCATCCCTCTGCTTCGTCGCTCGCCTCCAGCTCGAGGCGCGCGCAGAGCGCGAGCAGGTTGTACGCCTTCTCGCGCGCAATCGCGTCGGCAAGACTGTTTCGAAGCTCATCGAGCAGACCTCGGCTCATCGTGAACCACCGCCTAGGGGTGGTACGGGCGACCGCCAACCGCTTCCGACGAAAAAGAACAAACAATGGCACCGCACTGTGCCACGATAGCGTACCTAGAGCCGCCCGAGCCGAGCGAGGATAGCGATTTGGTTTCGGCGCAGCGGCCGCACGGTGGCTGCGCCGGTCGATCCCGACACGGGCATGGCAGCTTCTGGCATTATCCGCGCACTGACTGAAAGCCTGGGATTGGGGCACATGTCAGACTGGCTGGTTACAACAATACTGGTTACACCAACAGCAGACCAGCAGCTTAACGCCGAAGCATCAGGGGAGGCGGTCCGCGCTGCGGCTGAACCGGCGGTGCGAAGCCCGGCACTTCGAACCGGGGTGCGGCGAGTAACACCTCAGTTGGCAACTCTTGCGTCTCGCCCGTTCTGAAGAAATCGTAGATCGCCTGTTTGGCAGCGGGGCTCTCGCGCAGCTGGTAGAAGGCCCCGTCATGCCCGGCGCGGTGCACAAGGATCGAATGGCCGTTGGGGAAATAGGGCAGCAAGCCGAGCGTATTCTCGATCGGGGTCGAGGTATCCCAGTCGCCGTGGACGAAGACGACCGGGATCGGGCTCACCCGGGGCAGCCGCACCGCGTCACCCATGTCGGGCGTCGGCCAGACGGGCGCCGACACGAGGTTCGCCTCGAAATTCCAAATGCCCAGCAGGTCGATGGCGGGATCGGTTCGCATCTGATGCTCGCGCTCGGCCGAAACGCCCAGACTGCTATCGGCGAGCGGCGCGATCAACTTGACCGGGCCTGCGCGGCGCTCTTCGATCGTCTCGCGCGCCCATGCATCGTAATGCCCGTAGTAAAGCGACAGGATGAACGCCGGCCAATGCTCTGCCTCGGCGGTATGGGCGAGAAGGGCGAGTTGCAGGTCTTCCGCGCCCAGCACGACGGTTTGCACCTTGCCGACATTGTCGCGGACGCTCACTTGGATCGGTCTCACGGCAAAGCGCCGGTGCAAGGCCCGCACGGCCTCCATCACCCCCCCCTTGGGCAAATACGCCGCCAGCCCGGGATCGCGGTCGGCATCATAGGCGATGCGCTGGAGCGCAGCGAATATGTGCGACGGCATATCGAATCCGTTGTTCAGTGGTTCCACCGAAGAGAGCACCGCGCGGGCCACGCTTTCTGGATGGAAGCGCATCACGGCAAGAGACCATTGCGAGCCGAAGCTGCCCCCGAACAGGCTGATTTTGTCGTATCCGAGCGCGCGACGCAGATCGTCAACGTCCGCCGCGAACGCCTCGATCGTGTAGCCGGACAGATCCTTGTCGGGATTATGCGCGATCGCCTGCCGAGCGAGCGCCTGCATCGCTTGCGCATCGCCCTGGACGGAGGCGGGTCGATCGAGCGGAGAGGCGCTCGCCATCTCGACGAGCATTTCGCCGCGAATCGAATAGCCGCGCTGCTCGATCACCACCAGGTCGCCGGCCGCGCCAAAGGCATGCCACGAACGCAGGCGGCTCTGCGCGCCCTCGTTCTTGTCCGTAAAGGTGCCGAGCACGCTGAGGCCAGGACCGCCCGGAAGCCAGAAGATCGGTGGTGCTCCGGTGGGGTGAGGTGCCTTGATTCGCGCGAAGCCGACACCGATCCTTCGGCTATCCGGCTTGCTGCGGTTCTCAGGGACGTAAAGCGTCCCGATCTCATACGAGACGGTTTCGCCAGTTGGGAGGCTGACGGTTCCTTTTTCGATCACGATCCGGTCGACCGTCGCCTCTCGCGTTGAAGCTAGCGCGGGCACCGCTTGAGCGGACGCCGCCAAAAGCGCGCAGACCAGAATTCGAATCGATCGCATGGGAGCTCCTCGCGATTGGCTTGCGGCCAATTGGTCTTCAATATATATCTTCATGTCAAGAATCTTTATAGAAAGATTATAATGCATACCGCTGCAACCGCTGCTCCTGCGGACGACGATATCGTCGACCAGCTCCTCCACGACTGGGCCCGCGAAAGGCCGGATCTCGACGCATCGGCGATGGCTGTCGTCGGGCGCCTCCTCCATCTCGGTGGGCTGCTGCAAAGCCGGGCTGGCGAGTGGCTTCGCGAACACGACATCGGCTATACCGAACTCGACGTGCTGGCGACCCTGCGGCGATCGGGTACGCCGTACCGCTTGAACCCCACCGCGCTCAGGAAATCGGTCCTGCTCACGTCCGGCGCGATGACGGCATGTCTCAATCGTCTGGAGCAGCGTGGTTTAGTCTGCCGAAGCCCGGACCATGCGGATCGCCGATCTCTGATGGCGTCGCTCACCGAGCAAGGCGTGCAGCTGATCGATGAAGCGATCGCCTCCCATTTCGGCGCAGCATCGCGAGCCGTGAGCGGCCTTGACGGACACGAGTTCGCCGAGCTCGCTCGGTTGTTGCGGGTCTTCCGGAGTCAGTTGGCATAACTGGTTTCGGCCCATAGCCGCTGCTAGGAATGACCGACGACGCAACGCTCACCATTTGTGGCTGATCAGGCGCCTGGCTCTTCGCCTGCGCTCGACGTCCCACTGTCTTGAAGTACTTAAGACGACTACGGGATGTCTTTTGCGATCACGGCGAGCGCGCGCGGCGCGTCCACGGCGAATTTGGCCCTTGATCAACGAAAACGGAATGTCGGCAGCGATCGCTGCAACCTTGCCAGTTCCGTCGGAACGAAGGCGCAAGCAGTTGATAATATCCGCTTCGATGTAACGCAGCGGCCATTCCGCCGCGCGGGGCGCGGCCGACAGCGCTGCGACCCATGGCGCGAGACAGGCAGAGGCCGGGCGTAGGAGCATTGCGCATCGTCATCGACACAAGCTTGCGGTGCAATCACCGATGCGTTTCAAATCGCTCCGGAACGGCGCCGTCGCCGAGGCAAATGCGCTGGTCGCGGTCGTGCAGTGGCGGCAGCACGACGGGGTGAGCGATTTTGCGGGCCATATCCATCTGATCCTGCCCGACCCGACCGAGCGCGCGGCCTGTTTTCGGGCGTTGGCGGCGGGCGGTGACCGGGTCGTGCGCAGCTTTGCACGCGCGGATGACTGGCTCGATGCCGGGGCAGATCGCGACGGGTCCGGCGCCATCCTGCTCTTTCGCTGGCACCAGCCCGGGCGGATCGGCGGCGCCGCGTTGCTGGAGCGGATTGTGGGGCGCGCCGATATTGCGGCCTTTGTCGCCGCCGAGCAGCTGAGCATCGCAGAATCGCGCGCCATCCTGCGCGGCGGGGCCTGCGATCTATTGCCCGCGCCGCTCGACCCGCGCGTCGTTCGCCGCGTCATCGATTCCGCGCTGGCCGAGTGGCACGAACATCGGCTGACGCTCAACCGGCATCGGGAAGCCGAGGCGCGGCTGGCGGTACTGACCCCGCGCGAGCGCAGCATCCTCGACGCGATCGCCGCGGGGATGGGCAACAAGGCGATCGCGCGGCAGCTGGATTTGAGCCCGCGCACGGTCGAAGTACACCGCGCCAATATCATGCGGCGCGCCGGCGCGGGCAATGTTGCCGAGCTGCTGCGGTGGCAGTTCATTGCCGAACAGGTGCGCGGCGCGGCGGTCAATCGGGTCCATTTCGGTGCATGATAGCCGCGCCGCGCGGCCAATATCCGCGCGATCTGCCTATAAGGATTATGAACGGCGCACCGCTCTTGAGTTGGTCCCCATGGGCACTGCCGTTCACCCGCGCGGGGTCAACCCCACCTGATCCCACGCGACCGACAGGGTCGGCAGGGGAAAGTTCCTTCCCCTGCCGACCCTATTCGCGTCCGGTCACAGCCACGCGTTGTTCGGCGCGGCCCATCGACAACAGGATCGGATCGGACGCTTGACGCGCCGCAAAGTCAGCCTTGCTGGCGATCCCCTGCCAGGTGATGCCGATCAGCGATTGCACAATCGCGCCGCCGAGCGTGTCGCCGGGGCCGGGCAGAATGATGACATCAGGCGCATATTCCTTGACCGCGACCTGCACCGAGCGCGCGAAATCATAGGGCGCGAGGATCTGGTGGCCGAAGGTGTAATCCCAGACGGCGGCGGGGTCACTGGCGAAGCAGCGCCAGATATGGCCCCGGCCATCAATCAGCGGGATCGCCGGGGCGCCGAACAGCGCGGACGGCAATTCGGCCTTGGCCTTGTCCGCGCTGCCGAACATCAACGAGGTGTGGAACGGACCGTGACCCGCGAGGCGCAGCGGATCGCGGCCGGGGGTCGGCGGCGCTTCGCCGAGCAAGGCGGCAAGGCCTGCCTCATTGCCCGCGAAAACGAGCATCCCGGCGAGGTCGATCGATAGCGCGAGCGCGTGGTCGGGCCGCGCGGCGATGGCATCAACCAGCGCGAACAGCGTATCGCGCAGGCCCGGAACGGGGCGCCAATTCTCATCGACGACTTGCAGCAGGATCTGCCCGCCGGGGCCATGCGTCTGGCTGTTGAGGCCCATCGCATTGCTGATGAGGAAACCATCCTCGACCGACACCGCGCCACCGAGCGCCAGCGCGCTGTACCAGCCCATCGAATTGCCGGCGATCGCGACGACATCATATTGCTCGCGATCAATGCTCAAGAAATCGAGCGCGGTCGCGGTGTAGATGAGCGGGGCCGCGACATCGCCGCGCATATGGCTGGCCACGCTGAAACGCTCGGCGCCGTCGAGTTCGCTGACGGTCGGCTGGCCGCGGTCGCGGCGCTGCGCATCGAAATTGGCGATCAGGTCGCCGAAGCGCGCGCCGTGCAGCCGCGCGATGCTGCCGAGTTCATTCTTGCCATAGGTGCCGCGGCCGGGGGCGACGACGAGCGCGGTCTTGCGCGCGGTCATGCGAGCAACTCCTTCGCCGCAGCATAGATCAAATCGCGGCTCGGCAGGGTCAGCGTCGCGGCGCGGCCCAGCGGGATGAAGCTGTCGTCGGCGGCGATGCGCGCGAGCTTTTTGCCGGGCGTCTGTTCGACGAACAGCGCCATCAGCGCCTCGCTCTGCGAGCCGGTGATTCGGCATTCATCGACGATCAGGATGCGTTTCGCATCGCCAACCGCAGCGACAAGCTTCTCCGCATCGACGGGGCCGAGCCAGCGCAGGTCGATGACGCGCGCCCGGACACCGTCCGCCGCGAGCAATTTCTCGGCTTGTCGCGACAAATAATAGCCATTGCCATAGGTGACGATCGCAAGGTCGGTGCCGTCGCCATGGACGCCGACATCGCCGAGCCGGATCAGTGTGCCATCGCCGGGCGCTTCATAGACGCTGGTCCACAGGCCGTCGCCGTCTTCGTGCAAGTCGCGCGTCATATAGAGCGCGATCGGTTCGACGAAGACGACGACGCGCTGCTCCTCGCGCGCCAGTCTTACACACTCGCGCAGCATCGCCACCGCATCGCGGCCGTTCGACGGCACCGCGAGGATCACCCCCGGAATGTCGCGGAAGACGGCGAGGCTGTTGTCGTTGTGGAAGTGGCCGCCGAAACCCTTTTGGTACCCGAGCCCCGCGATGCGTAGCACCATCGGGTTGGTATATTGCCCGTCCGAGAAGAAGCTGAGCGTCGCCGCCTCGCCGCGGATCTGGTCTTCGGCATTGTGGACATAAGCGAGGAACTGGATTTCGGGCATCGGCAGGAAGTCATTGTGCGCCATGCCGATCGCGAGCCCGAGAATCGCCTGTTCGTCGAGCAAGGTGTTGACGACGCGCGCCGACCCGAAACGCTGGTGGAGCTTGGCGGTGACATTATAGACGCCGCCCTTTGGTCCGACATCCTCGCCCATCACGGCGATTTCCGGGTAGGCGAGCATCAGGTCGGCGAGCGCCCAGCTCAAGAGCCGCGCCATATGCTGCGGCTTGTCCATCGCGCCCGCGTCGCTGCCGAACATCGCCTTGCGGTCCTCATCCGACGGGGTGTTCGCGCGGGGGATGTCGCGCCGGGGCGGGACGATGCTTTTCATCACATGCGCCGGGGTGGTGATCTTGGGGCGCAGGATCGCGGCTTCGGCCTGCCGCGCCAGCGTGGCGCCGATGTCCTCATAGGCGTCGGCGATCTCGGCGGGGGTCATCCATCCTTGTTGCGCCATCAGCGCCGCGCCCGCGAGCAGCGGATCGCGTGCCTCGTCGGCCTCGATCAGCGCCTTGGGCAGATAGGCGCCCTGCACGTCGGATCCGGCATGGCCATAGAGCCGCACCGTCGCCATATGGAGGAAGACGGGCTTGCGATACCGCCGCGCATAATCGGCGGCTTCGCATGCCCCCGCATAGGCCGAGACGAGATCGCTGCCGTCGCACTGGATGTAGTGCAGCCCGGCGCGGTGGCGGAACTGCGCCTCGATCCAGCCGGTCGGGGTACGCGTCGAGATGCCGATGCCATTATCTTCGCACAGAAAAATCAGCGGCATCGGTGAGCCCTGGAACGCCGCCCAGCCCGCAGTATTGAACGCACCCTGCGCGGTCGAATGGTTCGCCGACGCATCGCCGAAGCTGGTCAGCACCACCGCATCGTCGGGCAGCGGCAGCCCGGTCATGCCGAGGCGGCGCGCGATGCCGATCGAGAATGCCGCGCCGACCGCTTTCGGCAGATGCGAGGCGATCGTCGAGGTCTGCGGCGGGATATTGAGCGGTTTCGACCCGATCACCTTGTGCCGGCCACCCGAAATCGGGTCGTCGGACGAGGCGGCGAAGCTGAGCAGCATGTCCCAGGTCGGCGTCCCGCCCGGAAGCTGGCGCGCGCGATGCAGCTGGAACGCGTTCGAGCGATAATGGAGAAACGCCATGTCGGTGACGCGCAACGCCGCCGCGACCGCGGCATTGCCTTCATGCCCCGACGATCCGATCGTATAAAAGCCCTCACCGCGCGCCTGCAACGTGCGCGACAGCCGGTCCATCTGGCGGCTGGTCAGCTGCGACAGGAAAATATCGGTCGCGTCGGCGCGCGACAGGCCCGCAGTCGCCGGATCGGGCGCATCGGCGCGATCCGGCAAACGGCCACCCGCCAGCGCAGCGAGGAATTTTTCATGTACTGCCTGCGCCGCGTCCACCGACATCCTCCCGTTCGGTCCGGCCTTTCTGGCAGCTGGTTACGCGCGCAACCATCGGACCCATGCGGCAGCGCGCTATAACGGGGCAGACCGGTACGCAAGCATCTCTTGCCTTGGCGCGCCGCCTCGCGCTACGCCTTGGCACGATGACAATGCACGGCGGAACAGTCTTTTGGGCATGATGTCGCTGTGGATCGCTCAGGCGTCGGCGGCCGCCGAACTATCGAGCGGTGGTGGCGGCTGGCTGATCGATCCCGAACTCGTCGATCCCGCCTATAGCCAGACGATCGCGGGCGGCGAAATCCAGACGGCGTTTCCGCCCCCGCCGCCCCCGCCGCCACCCACCCCCGAATGGCTGAAATCGCTGTTCGACATGATCGGCAGCTTTTTCCAGTGGAGCGCCCCCGCCGCCAAGCCGTTGCTGTGGATCGGCGTCGCGCTGCTGGCGCTGTTTCTGCTCTATCATTTTGTTCCAGCCTTCGCGCGCTGGGTCGACAATCTGCCGTTCCGGCGCAAGGCGGGCGATGACGATGCCGACGACGCGATCGGCTTGGCCGAAGCGGGCGCGGCGCGCGCGCTGCTGAGCGAGGCCGATGCGCTGGCGGCAGAGGGCCGGTTCGCCGAGGCGGTGCACCTGCTGCTCTATCGCAGCGTCGAGGATATCGAGGGTCGCCGTCCCGGGCTGGTCAAGCCCGCCATGACCTCGCGCGACCTCGCCGAAGCGCACGATCTGCCGGGGGTCGCCCGCGACGCGTTCAGCCGCATCGCGCGGGCGGTCGAGATCAGTCTGTTCGGCGGGCGATCGATCGACGCGGGTGCCTGGCAGACGTGCCGCAGTGCCTATGCTGAGCTGACGGTGCCGAAGAATTGGGCGCGGGCATGAGCGGTCCGACGACCAGCGACGGCGGCTTCAACCCGAGGCTGATCGCGGGCGTCGTGGCGATCGGGGTGATCGCGTTCATCGCGCTGTGGGCGCTGATCGCGCTCGGCCCGCAGCTGAGTAGCGGCAATGACGGCGGCGGCCACGCGCTGTCGAAAGCCGCGCCGGGCTATGCCGGGATCGTCGATCTGCTCGAACGCAGCGACGCGGTGGTGGACCTGCGCCGCCGCGAAGAAGCGCCAGCGCTCGAAGACCCGGAACTGCTGATCCTGACCCCCGGCCATACGACCAAGGCCGACGACCTCGCCCGCCTGATCAGCGAACAGCGCGGCGGTCCGGTGCTGATCATCTTGCCGAAATGGCAAACGGGGCGGCATCCGTCGAAAGCGGGCTGGGCAGCGGACGGCTTTGCGTCTGCGCCGTCGCCCAAGATGCTGCCGCCCGCCGCCGGACGCATTGAGAAGATCGGCAGCGAGCCCAACGCGCGCGGTGCGCAGGCAAAGGGCTATCTGGGCGGCCATCCGATCGCGCTGACGCTGCCGAACCTGCGCACGCAGGTGCTGAACGCGCCCGATCTGGAAACGCTGATCGCCTTCCCGCACGGTGGCGCGGTGCTGGCGAAACAGCCCGGGGCGCCGATCTACATCCTCTCGGACCCCGACTTCGTCAACAACCTGGCGTTCGCGAGCCGCGATCGCGCCCGCGCCGCGGCGCTGCTGGTCGATGCGGTGGCCGAAGATGCCGGGGCGTATAGCGTTGCGTTCGACGTGACGCTCAACGGGTTTGGCAGCCAGCGGTCGCTGCTGCGCTTTGCGTTCGTGCCGCCGTTCATCGGCATCACCCTGTGCCTGATCGCCGCCGGGCTGCTCGCGCTGTGGCAGGCGTGGACGCGCTTCGGACCGGCGCTGAAACCGGCGCGCGCGATTGCGGTGTCAAAGGCGGCGCTGATCGCCAACAGCGCCGACCTGATCAAACAGGCGCGGCGCGAGCTTGACGGCGCCGACGCCTATGTCCGCAGCCAGCGCAGCGCGATTGCGCGGCGGCTGCATGCGCCCGGCGGGCTCGACGATGCCGCGACCGACCGCTGGATCGACAAGCATCTGCGCGGCGGCGGCGACCTGTTTTCTGCGCTGGCGCGGCGATTGCCGCTGGCGCGCAACACCCATGAATTTTTGGCAGACGCGCAGGCGCTGCACGACATCAGGAAGGTTTTACTGCGTGACAGCCAATAATATCGCCAGTGGGATCGGGGGCGTTCAGGCGCTCGGCGCCGCGATCGAGGCCGAGGTTGCCAAGGTCGTGTTCGGGCAGGGGCCGCTGACCCGGATGGTGACCATCGCGCTGCTCGCGGGCGGCCATGTGCTGCTCGAAGGCCCGCCGGGAACCGCCAAGACTTTGCTCGCACAGGCCTTTGCCCGCGCGACCGGGCTGGCGTTCGGACGCATTCAGTTCACCCCCGATCTGATGCCAGGCGACATTTTGGGGTCGAACCTGTTCAATTTCCAGACGTCGAGCTTTACCCTGACCAAGGGGCCGATCTTTACCGAGCTGCTGCTCGCCGACGAAATCAACCGCACCCCGCCCAAGACACAGGCGGCGCTGCTCGAGGCGATGCAGGAACGCCGCGTGACGATCAACGGTGAGGCGCATGTGATGAGCCCACGCTTCACCGTGCTCGCGACGCAGAACCCGATCGAGCAGCAAGGCGTCTATCCGTTGCCTGAGGCGCAGCTCGATCGCTTCCTGTTCAAGCTGGTCGTCGACTATCCCGCCGCCGACGAGGAACGGCGCATCGTCGCCGACCATGGCGGGCGCTTCAAAAGCCCTGCGGTGGCCGATTTCGGGGTTACGGAAGTCGCCAATGCCAAAACGATCGAGGCGGCGATCGACACGATCGCGACGGTGCGGTTGGCCGACGAGATCGTCGATTATATCGTTCGCCTCGTCCGCGCCACGCGCGAGAGTGCCGATCTGGAATGCGGCGCCTCCCCGCGCGCCGCGACGTTGCTGGCGCGCGCCGCCTGCGCGGCGGCGGCGCTCGACGGGCGCGATTATGTGATTCCTGACGACATCCAGCGCCTCGCGTCAGGCGTGCTGCGCCACCGCGTCATCCTGTCGGCGGCGGCCGAGATCGAAGGGCGCAGCGTCGAACAGGTCGTTGCGGCGCTACTCGACCGCGAGGAAGTGCCGCGGTGATTGGAATCTACAAACAATCCTCCCTGTGGCGAAGCGATGGGGAGGTGGCAGTCCGAAGGACTGACGGAGGGGCTTTGGCGCTACCGTCGTCGCCCCTCCACCCCTTGCTTCGCAAGCGGTCCCCCTCCCCATGGCTGCGCCACAGGGAGGATCGCTCGTGATCTACCCGACCCGACGCGCGATCTATCTGCTCCTGCTCGGCGCGCCGATGGCACTCGCACTGGGACTTATCCGCCCCGAGCTGTGGCTGGTCGCGCCCGGGTGGATCGGGGTGATCGTCGCCTGCCTGATCCTTGATACAATTGCGGGCGCCAATCCCCGCCACCTCACGCTCGACGCGCGGTTTCCGCATCAGGTCGGGGTGGGTGATCCCTTTGACCTCGCACTCGCCGCGACCGGCCCCGCGATCCCGCCGCGCGCCGAACTAGCACTCGCGCTCGACGAGCGGTTCGTCGAGGGCGGGCGGCTCGCTGCCGATATGCGCAGGGCGAGCAGCGGCGAAGCCTTGACCCGCACCCTCTCGCTCACCGCTTCGCGGCGGGGACAGGCCCAGTTCGAGGCGCTGTGGATTCGCTGGGCGGGGCCACTCGGCCTCGTCTGGAAACAGCGCCGCTTTGCGATCGACGGTGCGATCAGCGTCGTCCCCAGCTTGCGCGCGGTCACCGACGAAGGCAGCCGCTTGTTCCAGCGCAACAGCTGGTTCGGGCTGCGGCAACAGCGCATTCGCGGCGAGGGCAGTGAATATGAGGCGCTCGCCGAATATCAGCCGGGGATGGACCGCCGCGCGATCGACTGGAACGCCTCGGCGCGCCACGTCAAATTGCTGGCGAAGGAATATCGCGTCGAACGCGACAACCGCGTCGTGCTGGCGATCGACAGCGGACGGACGATGGCCGAGCCCGTCGGCGGTATGCCGCGCGTCGACCGCGCGGTGTCGGCGGCGCTGCTGCTCGCCTATGTCGGGTTGAAACTCAACGACCGGATCAGCCTGTTTTCGTTCGCGGCCAAGCCGCACACGCTGACCCCCGCCTATATGCACACGCAGGATTTCCCGGCCCTGCAGCGCGCCGCGAGCCTGATCGACTATACGCATGTCGAAAGCAATTTCACCCTCGCGCTGACGACGCTCGGCGCGCAGCTCAACCGCCGATCGCTGATCATCCTGTTCACCGAGTTCACCGATGCGACGAGCGCCGACCTGATGATCCGCGCCGCCGGACGGCTGGTGAAGAAGCACCGGTTGCTGTTCGTCGTCATCCGCGATGAAGAGGTCGAGGGCGAGGAACGCCGCCGCCCCGAAACCGGCGCCGATGTCACCCGGTCGAACGTCGCCGCGGCGATGCTGCGCGATCGGCAACTGGTGATCGCACGGCTCCAGCGCCTCGGCGCCGACGTCATCGAAGTCCCCGCCGACGCGATGGGGGCGAGCGCGGTCGAGGCCTATCTGGGCATCAAGCGGGCGGGTACCTTATGATCCCCGCGGCGGCCCCCACCCGCGCGCTCGATGCGCCGAGCTTTTCAACCGGCCGCTTTCGCGCCGAACGCGAAGCCGACTGGATCGCGTTCGACCTGCTGCTCACCAAGCTGGAAAAGAAGGGCGCCAAGGCGCTGACCAGTGACGAGCTGCTGCAGCTGCCCCTGCTCTATCGCGCCACGCTGTCGTCGCTGTCGATCGCGCGCGCGACCAGCCTCGACAAGGCGTTGCTCGATCATCTCGAGGCGCTGTCGATCCGCGGCTATTTCCTCGTCTATGGCGTGCGCGAAACGCGCTGGAGCCGCATCCGCCGCTTCTTCCTCTACGACTGGCCCGCCGCAGTACGGTCGGTGTGGAAAGAGACGATCATCATATCGCTGATCATCCTGCTGGGCGCGCTGACCAGCTATTCGCTCGTCGCCAGCAACCCCGAATGGTATTATAATTTCGTCGGCGAAGACATGGCGGGCGGCCGCGATCCGCGCGCCACTACCGAATTTCTGCAATCGACGCTGGGGCATGGCAAGGCGGCAAACGAGGGCGAAAGTGGGCTGCATGTGTTTGCGACCTATCTCTTCACCCACAACAGCCGGGTGTCGATCATGTCCTTCGCGCTCGGCTTCGCCTTTGGCGTGCCGACGATGATGCTCGAATATTATCAGGGCATCGGGCTGGGCGCGATGATGGCGGTGTTCGCGGGCAAAGGGCTGGGCTTCGATTTCGGCGGCTGGCTGTTCATCCACGGCACCACCGAATTGTTCGCCGCAGCGCTGTCGGGCGCTGCGGGGCTGCGCATCGGCGCCGCGGTGGTATTCCCCGGCGCGCGCAGCCGGTTGCAAGCGGCATCGGAGGCAGGGCGGACCGCGGGCAAGGTGATGATCGGGGTCATCTTGATGCTGTTCATGGCCGGGCTGCTCGAAGGCTTCGGTCGCCAGCTGATCACCGACACGATGCTGCGCTATGCGATCGGGTCGCTGATGCTGCTGTTCTGGATCGCCTATTATTACATCCCGCGGCGCGAGGATGTGACATGAGCGCCGCCGCGGCAAAGGCTAACGCAAAATCACGCAGCGCGCGGGCGAAGAAGGCCCGCCAGTTCATCACCCCCGAGGGGGTCGACCTGGAGCTGCGCATCGCGAGTTCGGGGCTGCGGTTCGGCGCGCTGCTGGTCGACCTGATCCTGATCGTGCTGGCGTTATTCCTGTTCTCGCTCGTGATGCTGTGGATCGGCTTTGCCTCGCAATCGGACATCACCATGGTCGTCTGGATGCTCGGCGCCTTCCTGCTCCGCACCTTCTGGTTCATCGGGTTCGAGCTGGGATCGCGCGCCGCGACCCCGGGCAAGCGGCTGATGGGCATCCGCGTCGTCGCGCGCGACGGCGGCCGCCTGACCGCCGATGCCGTGGTCGCGCGCAATTTGATTCGCGAGTTGGAGCTGTTCCTGCCGCTGATGATGCTGGGCGTCGGCGCAGCGGAGGATGCGGTGTCGGGGTGGACGATGGCGGCAGGCGTGCTCTGGTCGCTGACGCTCAGCCTGTTCCTGCTGTTCAACCGCGACCGGATGCGGATGGGCGATCTGATCGCCGGGACGTGGGTCGTGATGGCACAGCGGGTGAAACTCGACGCCGACATCGCGACCGACAGCGCGGGCGACGCGATGCTGTTCAGCGAGGCCGAGCTGGCGGTGTACGGCATTTTCGAGCTGCAGGAACTCGAACGCGTCCTGCGCGGCAAAGACGCGCGCGCGATGCGTGAGGTCGCCGACACGATCCGCGCCAAAATCGGCCGCCCCGTCGCCGAGGAGGATGACGTGTTCCTGCTCAGCTACTACCGCCAATTGAAAGCCCGGCTCGAACGCAAATTGCTGTTCGGCAAACGGCGAGAGGATAAATATGCCAGTGACTGACCCGCTTTCCGTAACCGCTGCCCTGCACCAGCGGCGATCGATACGCAAATTCACCGACCAGCCTGTCGATTCGGCGCTGCTCAAGGATATTTTCGCCGCGGCGCAGCGCGCGCCGTCGGGCGGCAATCTCCAGCCCTGGCAGGCGACGGTCGTCACCGGCGAACCCTGGCAGGCGGTGAAGGATGCCGTCGCGGCACGGCTCGCGATGGGGCGTGAGGGCTATCAGCCCGAATATGACATTTACCCCAAGGGACTTACCGAGCCGTGGGAGACGCGGCGGTTCGGGGTCGGCGAGGGGCTTTATGCCGCGCTCGGCATTCCGCGCGAGGACAAGGCGGGGCGGCTGGCTCAGTTCGTGGAGAATTACCGGGGTTTCGGCGCACCGGTGATGCTTTTCCTGCACTGTTCGCGCATCATGGGGCCGCCGCAATGGTCGGACATGGGCATGTGGTTGCAATCGGTGATGCTGCTGCTCGTCGAGGCCGGACTCGCCAGTTGCCCGCAGGAATGCTGGGCGATGTATGGCCAGACGGTACGCGAGACGCTGGCGCTGGGCGACGACCAGATTTTGTTCACCGGCCTCGCGATCGGCTATGCCGACGAAGGCGCCGCGGTGAACCAGTGGCCGGTGCCGCGCGTGGGACTGGACGAAGTGATCGATTGGCAGGGATTTTGAGTATGAAGCGGCAGGCGATGTGGATGCGTTACGGCTTAACGGTGCCGGTGTTGCTGGCGGTCGCCGGTTGTGCCGCGGTGCCGACTCCGGCGCCGCCGCCGCCGCGCCCTGCCCCCGTCGCGGTCGCGCCGACCCCGGCGCCGTTGCCCACCCCGACGCGTGGCTGGGAAGAGCGCGCGCTCGACAATGGCGCGTGGCGCTATGATGCGGGCAACCGCGCCGCCACGTTCGTTCCGACCGGCAGCGCCAATCCCCTGCTGACGGTGGCGTGCAGCGGCGGCAATATCCGCCTGACGTCGGCGCTCGCCGGCGTCGTCAGCCTGCGCACGAGCGCCGGGACCGATCAGATCCGTTTCGATGGCGGCAGCGCGACGCTGCCCAACCGCGACCCACGGCTCGACCGCATCGCGTTCAGCCGCGGGCGGTTCGCGCTGGAGACGCCGGGCGGCGGCGCCCTGACGCTGCCCGTGCAGTCGGAAATCGGGCGGGTGATCGAGGATTGCCGGTAAAAATCCTCCCTGTCGCGAAGCGATGGGGAGGTGGCAGTCCGAAGGACTGACGGAGGGGCAATGGCGCTGCCGTCGCAACGCCCCTCCACCATTTCCGTCGCAAGCGGTCCCCCTCCCCATGGCTGCGCCACAAAGAGGATTGGGAGGCTAACCCCCCAGCTGTACGGTCCCGCCCTTGATCCAGCCCCAGCGGCAAGGACCCTGATATTCGCGCGCATTCGCGACCGACTTGCCGACGCCGCACATATCGGGATCGGTGCCGGGCGCGGCAAAAACCACCCCGAACCACGCGTCATTCTCGGCCGCTTCGCACAAGGACACATTGGCGCCGCCCGCTAGCTTGGCCTTGACCGCGCGCGTTTCACCCGGTGCCCAATAGACGTCCGTCCCACCCGCCTTGACGCGGCTGACGCTTGAACAGGCAGGCAGGCTCGGCCCTTCGGTACCGATCATCACCGCGCGCGTCGCGAGCGGTTCGCCGCTGACTGCGGGGGCGTTTTCGGCGGGCGGCGCGGGCTGGCTGCACGCGCCGAACGCGAGGGTAAGGAAGGCGACGAGGGGGAGGGTGTGACGCTGTTTCATGAATGCGAAACTAGCCGCCGCGGCGCGCCCGCGCAACGCTCGTCCTGAAAGGACCAAGACCCGCATTTTCGCTTGGGTTTTGGCGCCTGCGACCCTATATAATCGGCATGACGGACACCCCAGAAAATTCGGCGCCGAGCGCCAACACCAACCTGCCCAATGCCAACGCTTATGGCGCCGATTCGATCAAGGTTCTCAAGGGCCTGGACGCGGTGCGCAAGCGCCCGGGCATGTATATCGGCGACACCGACGATGGGTCGGGTCTGCATCACATGGTGTTCGAGGTGTCGGACAATGCGATCGACGAAGCACTCGCGGGGCATTGCGACCTTGTCCTGATCACCCTCAACAGCGACGGATCGGTCAGCGTCGAGGACAATGGCCGCGGCATCCCGACCGGTATCCACGCTGAAGAAGGCATTTCGGCGGCCGAGGTCATCATGACCCAGCTCCACGCCGGCGGGAAGTTCGAAAACACCAGCGACGACAATGCGTATAAGGTGTCGGGCGGCCTGCACGGGGTCGGCGTCAGCGTCGTCAACGCGCTGTCCGAATGGCTCGAACTGACAATCTGGCGCGACGGCGAAGAGCATTGGATGCGCTTCGAACATGGCGATTCGGTTGCCCCGCTCAAGGTCAACGGCCCCGCCCCGGCGGGCAAGAAGGGCACGCGCGTCACCTTCTCGGCCTCGACCGACACGTTCAAAAACGTCCTGGAGTTTGATTTTGAAAAGCTCGAGCATCGCTACCGCGAGCTCGCGTTCCTGAATTCGGGCGTGCGCATCAAGCTGGTCGACGCGCGCCATGCGGAACATGTCAGTCATGACCTGTTCTACGAAGGCGGCATCGGAGCATTCGTCAAATACCTCGATCGCAACAAGACCGCGATGCTGCCCGATCCGATCGCGATCAGCAGCGAACGCGACGGCATCGGCATCGAGGTCGCGCTCGAATGGAACGACAGCTATTATGAAAATGTACTGTGCTTCACCAACAACATCCCGCAGCGCGACGGCGGCACGCACCTGGCCGCGTTCCGCGCCGCGCTGACGCGCACAATCAACGGCTATGGCGACAAGTCGGGCATCCTCAAGAAAGAGAAAGTGTCGCTGACTGGCGACGACATGCGCGAAGGGCTGACCGCGATCGTCTCGGTCAAGCTGCCCGATCCGAAATTCAGCAGCCAGACCAAGGACAAGCTGGTTTCGTCCGAAGTGCGCCAGCCGCTCGAAAGCCTGATGGCCGACCGGATGACCGAATGGCTGGAGGAAAACCCCGCTTATGCCAAGGCGGTGATCCAGAAGGTCATCGACGCCGCCGCAGCGCGCGAAGCCGCGAAAAAGGCGCGCGAGTTGACGCGGCGCAAGGGCGCGATGGACATCGCTTCGTTGCCCGGCAAGCTCGCCGACTGTCAGGAGCGCGACCCCGCCAAATGCGAATTGTTCCTGGTCGAGGGTGATTCGGCCGGCGGCAGTGCGAAGCAGGGCCGCGACCGCAAGGTTCAGGCGATCCTGCCGCTCAAGGGCAAGATTTTGAACGTCGAGCGCGCGCGCTTCGACCGCATCATCTCTTCCAAGGAAGTCGGGACGCTGATCCAGGCGCTCGGGGCGGGGATCCGCGACGAATTCAATATCGAAAAGCTGCGCTATCACAAAATCGTGATCATGACCGACGCCGACGTCGACGGCGCGCATATCCGCACGCTCTTGCTCACCTTCTTCTATCGCCAGATGCCCGAGATCATCGAGGGCGGCTATCTCTACATCGCGCAGCCGCCGCTTTACAAAGTCGCCAAGGGACGCAGCGAGGTTTACCTCAAGGACGACACCGCGCTCGAAAATTACCTCGTCGACGGCGGCATCGACGCGCTGATGCTTGAAACCACCGGCGGCGCCCGGTCAGGAGCTGACCTCCGCCATCTGATCGATCATGGCCGCCGCCTTCGCGCGCTGATGCGCTACGTCCCGCGCGGGCATAATTATGAACTGGTCGAAGCACTGGCGCTGAACGGCGCGCTCGATCCGGCGCTCGACAGCGCCGGTCGCACCGCTGCGGGTGTCCGCGCCGCCGAATGGCTCAACGCGGCCGAACGCGCGCTGACTGGCGGTAACGAGGCGAAATGGACGATCACCGCCGGCGACGGCGGCTATACGCTGGAGAAGCGCTGGCGCGGGGTCAGCGACCATCATGCGATCGACGCCGCCTTCCTGGCGAGCCAAGAGGGGCGCCGCCTGCACAAGCTCGCCGCCGAACAGGCCGACACCTATGCGCATCCCAGCCGGTTGGTGAAGGGCAGCAGCGCCGCGGCGATGGCCGCCGACGCCGCCGCACTCGCCGCGGCCGAGGCCGCCGAAGACGATGCCGAAGCGAGCGACAGCGACCTGCCCGCCGCCAGCACCGGCAAGGTCACCCCGATCACCCGCCCGTCCGAACTGCTCGAAGCGATCTTCGCCCACAGCCGCAAGGGGCTGGCGATCAGCCGCTACAAGGGGCTGGGCGAGATGAATGCCGAGCAATTGTGGGAAACCACGCTCGACCCGTCGAACCGTTCGCTGCTGCGCGTTGAGGCCGAACAGGCCGACATCGCGCATGAAATCTTTGAGCGGTTGATGGGCGACGAGGTCGAACCGCGGCGCGAATTCATCCAGACCAACGCGCTGTCGGTCGCCAATCTGGACGTTTGATCGCATTTGTGGCCCGCAGTTGCGGATTTCGGGTCGGTCGTATCGAAATCCGTCGCTCCGCTGATTCGGGGGCGCCGCAAGACGCGAGATCTTTTCACCGGCTCGCAGGATCGGCGCGCGCGAGCCGGTTCCACGCGTTGATCTGCGCCACGGCATAGGTCAGGACGATGACGTCCTTTGGTCCGAAATACTGCCGAAGTGCCGAGGTCGCCCCCGCGATGGTCGCCTGATCATTTTGGTCGAGCCGGGTCAACGCCGCGGCATAAGCCAGCGCCGTTCGTTCCCCTTCACCCAAGCCGCCGGGGCCGCGCCGCGCGACAATGTCGTCGACAAGTGTTGGCGCCAAACCCAGCTTGAGAGTCTTTTCTGTGTGCATCGCGATGCAAAAAGCACAGCCATTGAGCACCGAGCAATGCAGGCGAACGAGTTCGAGCAGGCGCAGGGAAAGCCCCTGCGCATCGCACGCGATATCGACCGCCAGCATGGCCTGCAACCCGTCCGGCCATCCGCCAAGGACGGGTGGCAGCGGGTTCATGCGGCAAGTGCGGCGCTTGGCTGGCCGAGTTGCGCCATGATCATGTTGAGATCATAGAAGAACCGCTCGCCCGACAGCAGGCCATCCTTGAAGCGGACATAGACGGTGAACGGAAAGCGGATCGAACGACCGGTCGGCTCAACCCCCAAAAATCGACCGACATGGGTGCCGACGAAATCGGCCTCGCCGATGGCGAGATCGTCGGACACCCAGTGCAGAACGCCGCCATCGGTCTGGATCCCGAACGCGTCCCACCATGTCCGATAGTGGCGTGCGGTCGCGTCCCGTCCGTTCAGAACCAGCCCGAGCGGCTGATCTTCGAACAGCGCATCGGGGTGGATTGTTGCCAGCACAGCCGCCATGTCATGCTCGGCCTCCGCTTTCATATGGACCAGCAGGCAGTGCTCGTTCGTCTCACGGTTGGTCATCTTGCATCCTTCGGGGTTAGCGCACATGCGCGGTGAACCAGGCAGCGGTTTGCTGTTGAATGGTGGGAGAGACGTCGCCGCTGATCTGCTTTGCGAGGTCCGCCAGTGACACGGCTTGCAGGGCATCACGCCACGCCAATGCCGCCATATCCATCGTTCGCGCGATGGCGCAGCGCGCCGAATATTCGCCCGCTTCGCCTGCGCAGGGGCCGTTGCGCCGGATTTCATGACAATGAAAGCGAGGCTCGACTCCATCAATGGCCGACGCGACGTCATAGATGGTGATGCGCTCGGGAGCGCGCGCGAGCTTATATCCGCCCCTTCGTCCGGCGGATGCCTTGACCAAGCCAGCCGCCGCCAGTTGCAGCAATACCTTTGCCAGCGTGCCACGACCCAAGTTGTGAAAGTCGGCGAGGTCATTTGCCGAAAGCTCGCGTTCGTCGGGCGCGGCGGCGAGAAGGATCATGATGTGAAGGGCCGCTTCGGCGGAGCTGTTGATTCGCATAATTACGACTTATTGATTCGTAATTATGCGTTGTCAATCACCAATGGCTGGCCCGGGCGCATCCGATCGGTGCGATCACTATACGGCAACGCTTCCAAATCACGCCGCCGCCCGCCACGACTATCGACAGAGAGAGCCGGGCGGAGGCGTGGATTGGCACCGATTCCGCGCAGGTGGGCGCGAATAAGGTTCAGTCCAACGCGCGGTGGCTTGCCTTGGCCCGCCGCCACTGCTTTTGGCGCCCCCACGATAAGGGGATGATGTCATGCGGGTCTTTGCAGCGATGCTGATGCCGCTTCTGCTCACGGTTTCGGCCGCCGCGCAGGAAGCCGAAATCACGAACGCGAGCATCGTCGAGATTGATGCCGAAACCGAAATCGGTGGCGGCATGGCGAGCTATTACGGCAACGAGCTCGCCGGAAATCGCACCGCCAGCGGCGAGCGCTTCAACCCCAGCCAGCTGACCGCAGCGCACCGGTCGCTGCCCTTTGGCAGCCGGGTGCGCGTCACCAACACCGCCAACGGCGACAGCGTGGTCGTCCGCATCAACGACCGCGGTCCCTTTTCGCACGGCCGTATCATCGACGTCAGCCAAGCCGCGGCGCGCGAAATCGGCATGCACCGCAGCGGCACCGCGCGGGTCAAGCTGGCGCTGCTCGACGACTGAGCGACCACAGCGCAGCGACGCTGCGCGTTCCACGCAGATCGGCCAGTCATCCGTCATCGAAAAGGCGATGCATCGGGGTGATCGCTTCGGGGCCATAGCCAACCGACCCGACGGCAATTTTCCCGTCGATCGCCTCGATCACCCGGGCCGTCCACACCGGCCCAAAGCCCCCGCATAGCTCCAGCAATTCGATGCCTTCATCGACCAGCGCGCGCGCCGCCGCCGGTCCAGCCGCGGCATCGCTGACCCCGACGGCGATCATTTCGAACCGGTCGGATTGCATCACCGTGCGATGCTTGGCGGGGTCCAGGCCGCCGCCTGTCACGATGAAGCCGAATTTTGTCAGTGCCATAATTTTTGTCCCATCCAAGTTCGGGGCCGACAGTCGGTCCCCAATCGACTCTGAAATGCCGCCCGACTATAGTCGCGTCCAATGCCATTATCGGCTGAATTGAGACGGGATAGGACTGATGTTTGATCTGCAAAGGCTGCGCTATTTTGTGGCGGTGGCCGAAGAGGAGAATGTCGGACGCGCTGCGGAAAGGCTGCACCTGACGCAATCGCCGCTCAGTCGGCAGATCCAGAGCCTTGAGGCCGATCTGGGTCTCGCGCTGTTTCACCGCGCCAAAAAACGTCTTCGCCTGACCGCTGCAGGGCGGCAGTTTCTGGTCGAAGCGAAGTCTTTGCTGGCGCATGGCGACCGTGTCGAGCAGCAAGTCCGTGCCATCGCGGCGGGGGCGGCGGGGGCGCTGGTTATCGGCTATGTTCCGGGCGCAATCCATGCCGGGGTGCTCACCCGCTGGCTGCGCGCCTTCCGCATGGTGGCACCCGATGTCGACATCACGCTCAAAAAACTGCGTTCCGCCGAACAGGAGCGGCAGCTTCGCACCGGTGAAATCGACATCGGCTTTGCCCACGCGCATGCCGCTGTGGGGGCCGGGGTGTCTGCCCGGACGATAGGCCATGAGTCCTTCAAACTTGCAGTACCCGCGGACCGATATGGCTGCGCAGCGCCGACCGCGCGCGACCTGCACGGGGCGCGGTTCATCGCTTTGCCCGGCACGGCGGCCGCTGGCCACCAAGACGAATTTTTCGCGGCCTGTGCGGCGGCGGGATTCGAGCCCGATGTTCGCTATGAAGCCGCCGACCCGCTTGCCGCTCTGGAAATGGTCGATGCCGGCCTGGGTTTTGCAATCGTACAGGCCAGCCTGGAACGCATCAAACCGGCGGGCGTGGCGCTGGTCGACCTGCCAACCGGCTTTGTCTGGACGATGACCATCGACCTGTTGCGCGCCGAGCCATGCTCCCCAGTCGTGGCGCAATTTTTCAGGCTGAACGCTGGCTCCGAATGAGCCACCCGCGATCGGGAGCGATCAATCGAACACCGACCACCCCGCCGCATAGGCAAAATGTTCGAGCGCGACGGCGCCTGCGAGCGACGTCCCGGCCTCGTTAAGTCCCGGCGACCAGACCGCGATCGAGCCCTGCCCCGGCGCGATACACAATATGCCGCCACCGACGCCGCTCTTGCCCGGCAGGCCGACGCGGAAGGCGAATTCGCCGCTGTTGTCGTAATGGCCGCACAGCATCATGATTGCATTGATGCGCCGCGCGCGGTGCGGCTCGACCAGCTGCTCGCCGGTCAGCGGATCGCGACCCTCCATCGCGAGGAACAGTCCGGCGCGCGCCAGCTGGCGGCAGCTCATCGCGATCGCGCATTGGCGGAAATAGACGCCGACGACAGTTTCGACCGGGTGCTTCAGATTGCCGAACGCATCCATGAAATGGGCGAGGCTGCGATTGCGCGCGCCGGTTTCGGATTCGGAAAAGGCGACGTCGAAATCGATTTCGACGTCCTCGTCGCCCGCCCGTGCGCGCATAAAATCGAGGATTTCTTCCGCCACCGCATCGCCGCCCCGCCCGTCGATCAGCCGGTCGGTCGTGGCGATCGCGCCCGCGTTGATCAGCGGGTTGCGCGGGATGCCCTGCTCGCTTTCGAGCTGGACGACCGAATTGAACGCGCTGCCCGACGGCTCGCGCCCGACGCTGTCCCACAGCGAACTGCCAACGCGGCGCAGCGCGAGCGCCAGCGTGAACACCTTGGACACCGACTGGATCGAAAACGCCTCGTCGGCGTCGCCCGAGGTGTGGACGGTGCCGTCGGGCAGCGCGAGCGCAAAGCCGAGCTTGTTCGGATCGACCTTGGCCAGTGCCGGGATATAGTCGGCGACGCGCCCTTGGCCGAGCTGGGCGGTCGCCAGCTGCATGGCTTCATCGATATGCTGGCGCAGGTTTTCGGTCATGCGCGATGCGTACCGCAGGAGCGCCGAACGGGAAAGGCTTGCCGCCGCCTCATCGCGGCCCCACGTTCGCAATATGTCTCTCCCCGCCCCTTTCAGCGACTGGTTCGCCGCGCGCGGGTGGCGGCTGCGGCGGCATCAGGCCGATATGCTGGGCGCAGGGGAGCGCGGCGAGCATGCTCTGCTGGTCGCGGCGACGGGGGCGGGCAAGACGCTGTCGGGGTTCTTGCCGACGCTGGTTGATCTGGCCGCGCATCCGACCGACCGGCTGCACACGCTGTATGTGTCGCCGCTGAAAGCCCTCGCCGCCGACGTCGAACGCAATCTGCTCGGCCCGATCGCCGACATGGCGCTCGACATCAGCGTCGAAAGCCGCAGCGGCGATACGTCGTCGGACAAGAAAGCGCGCCAGCGCAGCCGGCCGCCGAATATCCTGCTGACCACCCCCGAATCCCTGTCGCTGCTGATCTCCTATCCTGACAGCTTCACGATGTTTGCTGACCTGAAAACGGTGGTGATCGACGAGATCCACGCTTTCGCACCGGGCAAGCGCGGGGACTTGCTCAGCCTCGCGCTCGCGCGGCTGCAACAGATTGCGCCGGGACTGCGCCGCGTCGGCCTGTCGGCGACGATCGCGGACACCACCGCGTACCGCGCGTGGCTCGCGCCCGACAGCGATGCCGAAAGCGTTACGCTCGTCGAGGGGGAAGCGGGCGCCGACCCCGACATCAAAATCCTGCTGCCCGAAGGCGCGGTACCGTGGGCGGGGCATTCGGGGCGCTATGCGGTGCATCAGGTGATGGCCGAAGTTGCGAAGAACCGCACCACGATCATCTTTTGCAACACCCGTGGGCTGGCCGAGCTGATCTTTCAGGAATTGTGGAAGGTCAACGACCTCAGCTTGCCGATCGCGATTCACCACGGCAGCCTCGACCGCGAAGCCCGCCAGCGTGCCGAGGCGGCGATGGCCGAGGGGCGATTGCGCGCGCTAGTCGCGACCTCCAGCCTCGACCTTGGGCTTGATTGGGGCAATGTCGATTGCGTGATCCAGATGGGGGCGCCCAAGGGATCGTCGCGGCTGCTCCAGCGCATCGGACGCGCCAACCACCGGCTCGACGAGCCGAGCAAGGCGCTCATCGTCCCCGGCAACCGCTTCGAATATCTCGAAGCGCAGGCAGCCTTGGACGCGGTCGAGGCGGGCGAGCGCGATGCCGACCGCTTTCGCCCCGGCGCGCTCGATGTGCTGGCACAGCATGTGATGGCGCTCGCCTGCGCCGCGCCGTTCCAGGAAGAGGCGCTGCTGGCTGAAATTCGCAGCGCCGCACCCTATGCTTGGGTCGATGCCGCGCTGTTCACCCGCCTGCTCGGGTTCGTCCGCGACGGCGGTTATGCGCTCAAAAGCTATGACCGTTTCCGCCGCCTTGCCCCCGACGGGCAGGGCGGCTGGCGTATCGCGCACCCGCGGCTCGCGGCGCAGCACCGGCTCAACGCCGGGATCATCGTCGATGCGCCGACGCTCGATGTCCGGTTCAAGAACGGGCGGCGGCTTGGCACGGTCGAGGAATATTTTGCGAGCACGCTCAGCCCGGGCGACACCTTTGCCTTTGCCGGGCTCAGTCTGGAGGTCGAGGGCATCCGCGACTCGGACATCCTCGTCCGCGCCACGACCAAGCCCGCCCGTATCCCGAGCTATGTAGGCGCCCGCATGGCGCTGTCGACGCGGCTGGCCGACCGGGTGCGCGGCTTCCTCGCCGATCCGGCGAGCTGGGCGCGTTTCCCGCCCGATGTGCGATTCTGGCTCGAAATGCAGGCGCTGCGCTCGGTGCTGCCACGCCCCGGCGAGCTGCTGGTCGAAACCTTTCCGCGCGAGGGCAATCATTATCTGGTCGCCTATCCGTTCGAGGGGTGGAATGCGCACCAGTCGCTCGGCATGCTGATCACCAAGCGGATGGAGCGCGCCGGGTTGCAGCCGCTGGGCTTTGTCGCCTCCGACTATGCGCTCGCGATCTGGTCGCTGCGGCCGGTCGCCGATCCGGCGGCGCTGTTCGACGCGGCGATCCTCGAAGATGAATTTGTCGAATGGGTCGAGGGGTCGCACCTGCTCAAGCGCGCCTTTCGCGAGGTTGCGGTGATCGGCGGGCTGATCGAACGCCAGCACCCCGGCAAGCGCAAGACGGGCAAGCAGGTGACCTTTTCGACCGACCTGATCTTTGACGTGCTGCGCAAATATGAGCCCGACCATCTGCTGCTGGAGGCCGCTTGGGCCGACGCGCGCGAGCGGCTGACCGATGTTGCGCGGCTCGGCGACCTGCTCGACCGTGCGGCGGGGACGATGCTGCACCAGAAGTTGGAGCGGATCAGCCCGCTGGCGATTCCGGTACTGATACTGATCGGTCGCGAAAGCGTCGCGGGCGCCGACATCGACGATGCCCTGCTCGGCGAGCTGGCCGACAGTCTGGCCGATCGGGCGATGGGGCCGACGTAGGGTACGGCGTTTCGCTTGCTGCAAGCCCGCATGAAGCGTAGATTGCATCAAAATATACAATATGAACATGGAGGGGATGCCCGCGATGACCCACCTTTTCAGGCGGTCGATGGTCTGGACGGCCCTGCTCGCCGCGCCGGTGCTGATCGGCGCCAGCCAAACACCCCCCACCCCGCCAGCCGTCGCCGTTCCGGTGGACGCCAAGCCAGCCGACGCCCTCGTCGAACCCGGCACGGTTAGTGAGATCGTCCCGTTCATCCAGCCGTTCGATCTCGACGCGACGCGGCGGATGTCGGTGCAGGTGATGGTCGGCGGCAAAGGCCCGTTCGCCTTTCTGGTCGATACGGGCGCCGAACGGACGGTGATCGCGCGCGAACTCGCGGCACGATTGGGGCTGATCGAAGGGGCGAGGCTGCGGCTCGCGACGATCGGGGGATCGGCGACGGTGCCCAGTTTCCGCGTCGCCGCCCTGCAAATGTCGAACCTGCATCTCGCATCGGTCGAGGCGCCCGCCTTTTACGGACGCCATATCGGCGCCGCCGGGCTGATCGGGGTCGATATGCTGGAGGAGCGCCGGGTGCTGATCGACTTCCGCAAGGAAACGATGCAGATCCTGGAAACGCGCCGCCGCGCGCCGTCGCTGATCAGGGATGATGACGCGATCGTGGTCAACGCGCGCAATTCGGCCGGCCGTCTGATCCTGTCCGACGCGCGGCTGAACGGTAAACGCATCGATGTGATCGTCGATACCGGCGCCCAGACCAGCGTCGGCAACATGGCGCTGCAAAAAATGGTCGCCGATCGGCGTGCCAACCGCTTTCCCTTCGCGCCGACCGAGCTGACTGCGGTGACAGGCGAGGACGTCCCCGCCTTGCGCACGGCGATCAAACGCATCGTCATCAACGGGCTGGACATCAATGACCTGCCGGTCAGCTTTGCCGACAGTCAGGCGTTCCGCGTCCTGGGGCTCCACGACCGGCCCGCGCTGTTGCTGGGCATGGACAGCCTGTCGCTGTTCGATCGGGTCGAGATCGATTTCCCGAACCGGCGCGTCGTGTTCGACCTGCCCGACGGGGCGAACCGCCAGACCGGGCAACGCTTCGCCGCAAACATGGCGGCGGCGGGCAGCTAGGACGCTTGCGGGGTATCGACGGCGTTGCCATAGCGGCGCCATGTCCGCCGCGCCGATCTTTGCCTTTGCGGGTCAATCCTTTCAGATGCTGGCCGACCGGGCGCTGTTCTGGCCGCGCCACGGCGCGCTGATCGTTGCGGACCTGCATCTGGAAAAGGCCAGCTGGTACGCGGCGCTGGGCCAGCCGCTGCCCCCATATGACAGCCATGATACGCTCGACCGCCTGACACGGCTGGCCGCCGAAACCGGTGCGCGCGCGATCTGGTGCCTCGGCGACAGTTTTCACGACCGCGATGCCGCCAGCCGCATCGTCCCCGCGATCGCCGAGCATCTGCGCGGGCAGGCCGCCGCGACGCGGCTGCTGTGGATCGCGGGCAATCATGACGGGCTGACCGGCGGCGCGTGGGGCGGCGAGATCGCCGACGAGCATGTCGTCGACGGCATCGTCTTTCGGCACCAGAGTCTGGCCCATGAAACCCGGCCCGAAGTGTCGGGGCATTTCCACCCCAAGCTGCGGCTGAACCTCCGCGGCCGCCATGTGTCGCGGCCCTGCTTTGCGGGCGATGAACAGCGATTGATTCTGCCCGCCTTTGGCAGTCTGACCGGCGGACTCGCCGTCACCGACCCGGCGATCGCCGAAAATTTTGCCGGTCCTTACCAGGCGATGCTGGTGGCAAGCGGCCGCCGACTTTGCTTCCCCTGCGCGGCAATGGCGCGCGATGACGCTACGGCAAGCCGCATCCTTCCCGCCAGCTAGACGCTAAGCATCACCGAAGAGGTGCTTTTTTGGCTGTGGCCGAAATGCATCACCCGACCAAAAACGACGCAAATACGGGCCTTCGGCTGGATCGGGCACGCAATTGAGTTATGTTCTGAGGGCAACAAAAAAAATTAAAAGTTGAGAGGAGTGCCCGACATGAAATCATCTTCCCTTTGTGCTGCCCGATTTATGCGCACCACCGCGCTCGGTGTGTCGATCGCGATGGCTGTGGTAGCGGTACCCGCCTTTGCGCAGGACGCCCCGGCCGACGAAACCGTCGTCGACGACAGCGACAACACCCCGATCATCGTCACCGCGCAGGGCCGTTCGCAGCTCCTGTCCGATGTGCCGGTCGCGATTTCGGCAGTGAACGCCGAAACGCTGCAGAACAGCGGCGCCAACGACATTCGCCAGCTGAACCAGCTCGCCCCGTCGCTGCTCGTGTCATCGACCGGCTCGGAAGCCAATGGTTCGGCGCGTATCCGCGGCATCGGCACCGTTGGCGACAACCCCGGCCTCGAAAGCTCGGTCCCCGTGTTCATCGATGGCGTTTACCGTTCGCGTTCGGGCATCGGGCTCAACGAACTCGGCGAAATCGACCGGATCGAAGTGCAGCGCGGCCCGCAGGGCACGCTGGGCGGCCGCAACTCGTCGGCCGGCCTGATCAGCATCTATTCGAAAAAGCCGAGCTTCGAATTCGGCGCCACGGGTGAGATCACCTATGGCAATTATGATTTCTGGCGCCTCGGCGGCAGTGTCACCGGTCCGATCGGCGAAACGCTCGCCGCACGCATCGACGGCGTCTGGGTGAAGCGCGACGGCTTCCTGCGCGACACGGCCAACAACCGCGACATCAACAATCGCGACCGTTATTTCCTGCGCGGCCAGTTGCTGTTCGAACCGACCGATGCGCTGTCGATCCGCCTGATCGCCGACTATACGTCGCGCGACGAGGAATGCTGCGGCGCGACCTATGTCAGCCCGTCGGTCAATCCCTATATCGGTAACCTCAACACGCCGAGCAGCCCGGGCGCGGCGGCGACCGCGACGAGCAACAATATCATCAATGTGCTGCGCGACCTTGGCCAGCCGCTGGCGGCGTTCAACCAAGGCTATAGCCGCGACATCTCGGTCACCCCTGGTCGCAGCTTTGCGGGCGAGACGACCGACTACGGTTTCTCGGGCCAGATCGACTATGATTTCGGCGGCGCAACGCTGACCTCGATCACCGGCTACCGCGAATATCGGTCGAGCCAGGCGGGCGACGTCGATTATGGCACCGTCGACATCCTCTATCGCGCGCCGAGCGATGACAGCTACCGCCAGTTCCATACCTTTACCCAGGAACTGCGGCTGCAGGGCGAAGCCTTTGACGGCAAGCTCGATTGGCTGGTCGGCGGCTTTTACGCCAATGAAAAGCTGACGGTTCGCGACAATCTGCGCTTCGGCCGCCAATATGGCCGTTTCGCGACCTGCCGCGTCATTTCGGGTGGCGGCCTTGCTGGTCTCTATTCGCCGACCAATCCGCTCTGCGTCGCACCCGGTGTCGGTCCGGCGACGCTCGCGGGCGCTACCGGCGCATCGGGTCCAGACATCGTCGCAGCGTTTACGGCGCTCGACGGCCTTAGCGACAAGGGCAGCATCAACGATCGCTATTTCCAGGAAGATAACAACTGGGCGCTGTTCACCCACAATATCTTCCACATCACCGACAAGCTCGATTTCACCTTTGGCGTGCGTTACACGAACGACAAGAAGAAGTTCGCCGCCACGTTCACCAACGACAACACGGTCTGCACCACCGTGCAGGGGCTGGTTCTCGACGATCTGTCGAGCACCAACGCCACCGCGCGTGCGCTGGCCGGCGCGCTCATCGGGCTCAGCTGTCAGGGCAATTCGACCGCCGAACTCAACAATGTGTCGATCAACGACAAGCGCAGCGAGGATGAATTTACCGGCACCGCGATCTTGTCGTACAAGCCCATCGACGATCTGATGGTCTATGCGAGCTATTCGCGCGGCTACAAGGCGGGCGGCTTCAACCTCGACCGTTCGGCGCTGAAGGCTCCGATCCTGCCGTTCGCGGCATCGGGCGGTGCGCAGGCATTGGTCAGCAACCTGCAGTTCGACCCCGAAACGGTGCATAGCTATGAACTCGGCGCCAAATATTCGAACGGTCCGTTCGGTATGGGGCTGACCTTCTTCCGGTCGGACTTTTCGAGCTTCCAGCTGAACACGTTCAACGGCACCGTCTTTTTGGTGCAGAACGTCAACGGGTGCGACACCAGCCTGAATGGCGGCGACCGCGACCAGAATAAGTTCACCGGCGCGCCGAACTTCAGCGCAGCGGCCGTTACGACCGGCGCCTGTGCGGCGGACGACGTCAGCTATGGCGTGCGGACCGAAGGCTTCGAACTCGAAGCCTCGCTGGTTCCGGCGCGGAGCTTCCGCATGACCGCGGGCCTGACCTATGCGAAGACGAAATATCGCAACGATCTGGTCGGCAATGATTCGGGCGCGCCGCTCGATCAGGCGCTCCGCCTGCTCCCCGGCAACAATCTGTCGAACGCGCCCGAACTGGTCGCCACCGGCAGCGTCGCCTGGACCCCCGACATCGGCAGCAGCGGCCTGACCGGCCTCGTCTATATCGATGGCCGCATGACCAGCGATTACAACACCGGTTCGGATCTGTTCCCGCAAAAGGCGCAGGACGGTTACGCGCTGTTCAACGCGCGCATCGGCATTCGCGGCCCCGACGATAAATGGGGCCTCGAATTCTGGGGTCAGAATATCTTCAACAAGCAATATGCGCAGGTCGCGTTTAACTCGCCGTTCCAGGAAGGCGGCACGTCGGCAACCACCGCTTTTGCTGACCCGCAATATCCGGGTGGCCGCCAGATCTTCTCGCAGTTCCTGGCCGAACCGCGGACCTATGGCGTGACGCTGCGCGGCAAATTCTGACCGCTGGCAAACTTTAGAATATCGAGGGCGGGACCATTGGCCCCGCCCTCTTTTTTTGCCTGCAATGCGGGCGTACAAGTCAACCTGTCACCTCTGTCAGCTGTGGCCAAAAAGCCGCGCATCCCCGGCAATGACGCTACGGTATCGGGTTGTGCTAGCGGGCCACCGCAATCTCATGATACGCTCACCGTCAAATAAGAAATCGTGCCGCTCTCCCACCAAAAATTGTGCCGTGTGAGGAGGGCCAGATCCATGAAAAACACATCCAGCCGTACCGCCAACCTGCTGCGCGCCAGCGCTGCGGGCCTGTCGCTGTCATTCGCCCTGCTGGCGATGCCCGCCATGGCGCAGGACGCCGGGGCCGAAACGAACGACGAAACGATCATCGTCACCGCCACCCGCCGCAGCGAGGCGCTGTCCGATGTGCCGATCGCGGTGTCGGCGGTGACCGGCGAAACGCTGGAAAAGACCGGCGCGACCGACGTGCGCGCGCTGGGGCAGGTGGCGCCGTCGCTGCTGGTGTCGGGCGCGACGAGCGAGGTCAATTTTTCGGCGCGCATCCGCGGCATCGGGACGGTCGGTGAAAACCCCGGGCTGGAATCGTCGGTCGGGCTGTTCATCGACGGCGTCTATCGCAGCCGCACCGGGGTCGGCCTGTCCGAACTTGGCGACATCGAGCGCGTCGAAGTGCTGCGCGGGCCGCAGGGTACTTTGTTCGGCCGCAACTCGACCGCAGGCCTGATCAACATCGTCACCAAAGGCCCGGACCTTGGCGCGTTCGGGGCGAAGGGGTCGGTCAGTTTCGGCAATTATGATTATTGGCGCGTCGATGGCATGGTCAACGCACCGCTGGGCGAAAAAGCCGCGGTGCGCGTCGACGGCGTCTGGCAGAAGCGCGACGGTTTTATCGAAAATGCGACCGCGGGCGAGCCCGACATCAACGACCGCGACCGCTGGCTGGCGCGCGGCCAGTTGCTGCTCGAACCCAGCGAAACGTTGAAATTGCGCCTGATCGCCGACTATAGCGAGCGCAAGGAAAACTGCTGCGGCGGCGTGCTGCTCAACCCGGTGCGCAACCTGACGCGCGGGGCCGACGGTTTCCCGGTCGCCTCAGCAAACACGTTGCTGCCGGTGCTCCAGGCGCTCGGCGCCAACCACCAGGTGCCGCCCACCGGCACCAGCTTTGTCCGAAGCCAGGCGACGACGCCGGGGGTGACCTATCGTTCGGACACCAAGGATTGGGGTGTGTCAGGCGAGGTCAGCTGGGATCTGGGCGGCGCATCGCTGAGCTCGATCACCGCCTATCGCGACTACAAAAATGCCCAAGGCCAGGACGCTGATTTCAGCGCGCTCGACGTGCTGCGCCGCACCGACCTCGACCGCCGCTTCCGCCTGTTCACGCAGGAACTGCGGTTGCAGGGTGAGGCGTTCGACGGGCGGCTCGACTGGCTGGTTGGCGGCTATTACGCCAATGAGAAGCTCAACGTCGACGACGACATCGTCTATGGGAATAATTACGAGCAATTCGCCAATTGCCTGCTGTTCGCCAGCGCGCTGCCCACCGCGGTGCTTCCCTCGAACCCGCAATGTGTGAATGTGCCGGTGGTGCAGGGAACGATCGCCGGCCTGTCGGCGCTGCCCGTCGGCGATCCGCGCCGTGCCTCGATCCCGCTGCTGTCGGCGTTGATCGCCAATCCGGCGCGGCCCGGCTTCGGGTCGCTCGCCGCGGCGCTCGGCCAGCCGACGCTGGCGATCAACGGCACCGGTAACCAGGGATCAACCTTTGAACAAAAGAGCCGCAACTTCGCGGTCTTCACCCACAATAGCTTTGACATCATCGAGGATGCGCTGACCCTGACGGTCGGCGCCCGCTACACCAGCGAGCGCAAGACTTTGGATGCCGACGCCAATTTCAACAACGGCATCTGTTCGCTGGTGGTCAATTCGCCGTTCCAGTCGCTCGCGACCTTGCCGTGCGTTATCAACGGGACCGCCCCCGACCTGCCGCGCGGCACCGCAGGGACCAAGTTCAAAGACAATGAATGGACCGGCACCGCGGTGCTCAGCTGGAAACCGACCCCCGACGTACTCGTCTATGGCTCGGCGTCAAAGGGGTACAAAGCGGGCGGGTTCAACCTCGACTTTTCGGCGCTCGACCGCACCTGCAATGTCGCGTTCGACACCGCCTGCGCGGCGCGGCTGGCGCTGCCCGTCAACACCAGCGGCAACGGCCGCCCCGAGGCGAGCGACCTGCAATTCGCCAGCGAAAAGGTCGACGCCTATGAGCTCGGGTTCAAATATGACGGCCCCGGCTTCGACCTCAACATCGCTGCTTTCTATCAGGAATATAGCAATTACCAGCTCAACACCTTCAACGGGGTCAATTTCGAAGTCACCAATATCCAGGCGTGCAAGGACGATCTGAATGGCGCCGACAGCGACGGATCGGGAACGACCGGCGGCTGCGCAGCCGACCGACTGAAACCCGGGGTGCGGTCGAAAGGGGTCGAGATCGAGGCCTTTATCCGGCCCGCCCGCTATCTGTCGGTCAACATGGGGCTGACCTATGTCGATACCCTCTATCGCCGCAATCTGGTTGGCACCGGCGGACGGCCGCTGTCGCCGGTCTTGTTCCAGCTGCCCGGCCGCGGGGTGTCGAACGCGCCGCGCTATGTCGCGACCGCGGGGATCAGCTGGACCCCGCCGATCGGCAGTTCGGGGATGAGCGCACTCGTCTATGTCGACACCCGCCTGCAAAGCGACACCAACACCGGGTCCGACCTCGACATCGAAAAGGTCCAGGATGGGTTTGCGGTCTTCAACGGGCGGATTGGCCTCTACGGCCCCGATCGCCGCTGGGGGGTCGAGCTGTGGGGCCAGAATCTGTTCAACAAGCGCTATTACCAGATCGGCGCCGATATGCCGCTCCAGGGCGGCGGCACCTTCCGCGCCGTCGCGGCGCCCGCGGCGAGCGGGCTCAGCGGCACCGCGAACCAGCTGTTCGTCGGCTTCCCCGGCGAACCGCGCACCTATGGCGTGACGCTGCGCGGCCAGTTCTGATCCGACCTCTCCCCCTCCCCATGCGGGGAGGGCGTAGGGAGGGCCTGTCGCAGCCGGGCACTGTTGCGTCAGGCCCTTTCCTTTGGGACAGGCTCAGGGGAAATTACCGCGCGCGCGCCGCCTGATGCGCAATGTCGGTCATCAGCTTGCGGAACAGCACCCCGCCCGGCGTCCCCGATGATTTGAGCGCGCGTTCGCAATCGATGAGGCGGCTCATCAGCCGCGCGATACGCACCGAATCCCAGATGCGCAGCTGTGCAGTCACCGCGTCGCGTTCTTTCCAGAAAATGCCGCTGGTCCGCGCCGCGACGACGGTCGCTGGATGCGCCCCGGCATCGACCTCGGCGCGCAGCCGCGCGAGTGCCATGGCGCGGATGGCCAGCGCGCGGATGATACGGATTTCAGCAACCCCGACCGCGGTCGCTTTCGCCAGCATCGCGGGCATTTCGCGCACTTTGCCGCCCAAGGCGACATTGATGCACTCGCTGACGTCTTCCTCGTGTGTCGCGGCACCCAGCGCGGCGATGTCGGCGGCGGTGACCTGGCGCTGGCGATCCGCAGCGGCGTCCAGATACAGCGCCATCTTTTCAATCTCGCGCCGCATCAGCGCCTGATCGCCCGACACCAGATCAATCAACAGTTGCGCCTCGGCATTGGCGAGCCGCAGCCCTTGGTCCTCGGCCGCGGCCATCGCGATGCCGACCAGCGCGCGGCGATCGGGCTGGTAGCAGATCGCGGCGACCGCATGGTTCGATCCTTCGACCAGCTTGATCAGTTTCGATTTGGCGGTGACCGACGCGCCGGTCGCGATCACCGGGTTGATGACGGTGTCGGCGGCGAGCAGCGCCTCGACCGCGGGGACGCTGTCGTCGCCGCTGCCGGTGAGTTCGAGGCGGATGATCCGCGCCGAAGAAAACAGCGACATGGACGCGGCTTCGGCGGCGAGCAGCGAGGGATCCTGCGCGAGCTGTGATCCCGACAGGTCGACCCGTTCGGCATCCTTGCCCGCGAGCGCGACCAGATGGTTCGCGACGGCGGCCATCGTCGCCTCGTCAGGACCGGTCAGCAGGGTGAAGCGGAGCGCGGGGTCAAGCCGCGATTGGCGTTCGAGGTCGGCGGGCTTGACCGTCTTCATCGCCGGTTACGGGGTGGGCGCGGGCGTCGCCGCTGGCGCCTCGGTCGCGGTCCTGCCGCCGCCGCGATCGGCGAACACCGCGAGCCGGGTGACGATCTGGTCCGAGATGCCCGAGGCAAGCCGTTCGAGCGCCGACGATTCGGCGGCAATCGTCGCATATTCGCTGCCGACGACGTCGATCCCGGCGTCTTGTGCTGCGGTCGCGTCGAGCAGCACCTCACCCGAAGCGGCATCGACGAGCTGGTAGCGGGCGCGCAACGTGCGGCGCTCGCGTGTCACCGCATCATCGGCGCGGACGCCGAAGCCGGTGATCGAATCCTCGAGCCGAACATCGAGCCGCAGCCGCTTGCCCGCGCCCTGCCCGCCTTGGGTCGCCTGCAACCGGTCGCGCAGCGCGTTGCGGACCAGCCAGCCCGAATGCCCCTCGATCGGCGCAACATCGACATCGGCAAGCACCGTCGCCACCGCGCCGCGACTGCCGTTCGCGTAGAGCGGACGCAGCCCGCATCCGCCGACCAGCAGCGAGGCAGCAACGAGCGAGGAGATGAGGAGGTTACGCATCGCGGACACTATTGACCCTTATCCCCGTTCGTGTCGAGCGAAGTCGAGACACCCCGAAGGCGCGCACGAACGATGGGCATCTCGACTTCGCTCGATGCGAACGGAAGTGGGAGATGCGTTAGATTTCATTTTCTAAGGTACGATATTCACCAAACGGTCGGGGACCACAATCACCTTCTTCGGCGTCGTCCCACCGAGCAGTTCGGCGATGCGCGGACGCGCGAGCGCGGCGGCCTCGGTCACATCCTTGTCGAGTCCCTTGGCGAGCGTCATCGTATCGCGCAGCTTGCCCGCGATCTGGATCGCGATCGTCACCTCGTCATCGACGAGCAGCGCCGGATCGGCGGTCGGCCACGCGGCATCGGCGACGAGCGTGGTCGCGCGCTGTCCGGTAGGCAACGCCGCCCACGCCTCTTCGGCCAGATGCGGCATCATCGGCGCGACGAGGCGGAGCAGCGTCAAACACGCCTCGGCGCGGGTCGCCGACGGTTTCGCCTTTTCGATGTCGTTGGCGAGCGCGTGGATTTTGGCGACCGCCTTGTTGAAGCCGAGCGCCTCGATATCGGCCGCGACCCCGGCTATCGCCTGATGCAGCTTGCGCGCCAGCGCTTTATCTTCGCCGCCGTCGCCGACATTTTCGGTGTCGCCGAACAAGCGCCACAGGCGCTGGACAAAGCGCCACGCGCCCTCGATCCCCGCCTCGCTCCACGGCAGGTCGCGCTCGGGCGGGCTGTCGGAGAGCATGAACCAGCGCGCCGCGTCGGCGCCGTACTGGTCGAGGATCGCGTCGGGATCGACGACATTCTTCTTCGACTTCGACATCTTGATGACGCGGCCGACTTGTACTGGCGCGCCATCGGCGGTCAGCATCGCGCCGTCGGCGCTGCGCTCGATCTCGTCGGGGGTGAAATAGAGCGGCGGCAGGCCTTCGCCTTGCTCGCGGCTGTAGGTCTCGTGCGTCACCATCCCCTGTGTGAACAGGCTGGCGAAGGGTTCGACGATGTCGATCATCCCCATCTTGTGGAGGGCGCGGGTCCAGAAGCGCGCGTAGAGCAGGTGGAGGATCGCATGTTCGACGCCGCCGATATATTGATCGACGGGCAGCCAGCGGCGGATCACCTCGGGATCGAACGGCCGGTCGCTCGGCGAACTGGCAAAGCGCAGGAAATACCAGGACGAATCGACAAAGGTGTCGAGCGTGTCGGTCTCGCGCGCCGCATCGCCGCCGCATTCGGGACAGCGGACATGCTTCCACGTCGGATGGCGATCGAGCGGATTGCCCGGGATCGAGAAATCGACATCTTCGGGGAGAACGACGGGCAGCTGCTCCTTGGGGACCGGCACCGTCCCGCAGGCGTGGCAGTGGATGAACGGGATCGGGGTGCCCCAATAACGCTGGCGCGACACGCCCCAGTCGCGCAGGCGCCACACGGTGGTGCCCTTGCCCCAACCCTCATGCTCGGCGCGCGAAACGATCGCGGCCTTCGCTTCGTCGATCGTCATGCCGTCGAGGAAGTGGCTGTTCACCAGCTTGCCGGGACCGGTATAGGCTTCGTCGCTTGTGAAATGCTGCGCCGTCTCGTCGCCATCGGCGATGACCCGGTGGACGGGCAGTTCATATTTGCGCGCGAAATCGAGGTCGCGCTGGTCGTGCGCCGGACAACCAAAGATCGCGCCGGTGCCATAGTCCATCAGCACATAATTCACGACCCAGACGGGCAGGTGCAACGCGGGGTCGAGCGGATGCTCGACCGTCAGGCCGGTGTCAAAGCCCAGCTTCTCGCCGGTCTCCAACTGCTCCGCCGAAGTTCCCTGACGGCGGCATTCGGCGATGAAGTCGGCAAGTTCGGGCGCGTCCTGCGCCATTCGTTCGGCCATCGGATGGTCGGGCGAAATCGCTGCAAAGCTCGCGCCGAACAAGGTGTCGGGACGCGTCGTAAAGACGTCGAAACCGGCGGCGCCGCCGACGAGCTTGAAGTTGAACTCCAGCCCCTGCGACTTACCGATCCAGTTTTCCTGCATCAGCCGGACTTTGTCGGGCCAGCTGTCGAGGCCGCCCAGGCCTTCGAGCAATTCGTCGGCGAAGTCGGTGATCTTGAGGAACCACTGCGACAGCTTTTTCTTTTCGACCAGCGCGCCCGAGCGCCAGCCGCGGCCATCGATCACCTGTTCATTGGCGAGCACGGTCATGTCGACCGGGTCCCAATTGACGTAGCTTTCCTTGCGCGTGACCAGTCCCGCGGCGAACAGGTCTAGGAACAGCGCCTGTTCCTGCCCATAATAGTCGGGGTCGCACGTCGCGAGCTCGCGGCTCCAGTCGATCGCAAGGCCAAGGCGCTTCAGCTGCCCGCGCATCGCGGCGATATTGTCGCGCGTCCAGCCGCCGGGGTGGACGCCCTTTTCCATCGCGGCATTTTCGGCGGGCATCCCGAACGCGTCCCAGCCCATCGGGTGGAGGACGTCATGCCCGGTCATCTTCTTGAAGCGCGCCAGCACGTCGCCCATCGCGTAATTGCGAACATGCCCCATGTGGATGCGCCCCGACGGATAGGGGAACATCTCGAGGATATAGGCCTTGGGCTTGTCGCTGCTGTCGGTGGTGGCAAAGCTGTTCGCCGCCTCCCACGCCGCTTGCCAGCGGGCGTCGGCGGCGAGGGCGCCAAAGCGCGGTTCGCGGGTCATTCGTCGGTTACCCCGTTTGTCTGTGTGTCGGCGCGAACGCGCGCCGCCAGATTAGTCCTTGAAGGCGCTGCGGCGGAGATCACGGGCGCGGGTAAGGATGATTTCCTCCAGCTTTTGCACCGTCGCCGCCTGTACCGGCGCATCGACCCACGCAGCGCCCTGCGCGACCTGACGCGAGGCCGCAACGCGCAGCGCATCAGCGCGCAGATCGCGGTCGAGGATCGACACCGTCACCTTCATCCGCTCGCCGGGATTGCCCGGGTTGGCATACCAGTCGGTGATGATCACCCCGCCCGACGAATCGGCCTGGAGCAGCGGCATGAACGACAACGCATCGAGCGACGCGCGCCACAAATAGCTGTTCACGCCGATCGTCGTCACCTGGCTGGCGGCGAGGTCGGCGCGCGGCCGGTCCTTGCTGGCGCACGCCGAAAGCCCGAGCGCCGCGAGCCCGAGCAGCGCGAACGCGATCGGACGGCGACCACGCGAAGCAAGGACGGAAAGCTGGGACATGCCGATAACACCTTATATATTGGGCGCCGCCGGATCAGAAAATCCGCGCCGCGCAGAACGATATTGCCAGCGTCTCTATCGCCCTTGCCGCCGCCCCGCAAGCGCGGCAATTTCGCCGCTGCAACGGTTCAGATTCTGGTCAGATTCGCGGCCAACTGTGGTGATCGCGCAACAATTTCACGCAAAAGCGGTTTCACCGTAATAATTTACTGGGATTCACTGGCAAAATCGTCACAGCAGGCCTATCTCCTGAATCACTTGGGGTTGGAGTCGCAGGGTTATGACGCGGAAACCGCGGTATTTTTGGAAGGGCAGTCTCACCGCTTTGGCGGTGGTTTCGCTTGCCTTGCCGCCTGCTCTCGCGGCGATGTCGCGCTCGGAACGCATCCGCGATACCGCATTGTCCGAAACCTTGCTCGGTCAATTCACCCCGGCATCGGGTGATCCGCGTCTGATCGCGCGTTACGCCAAAATGTCGGCCGAACAGCGCCGCAGCTTCAGTTTCACCCCGGCGCTCACCGATGACAGCCGCAAGAACCGAGCGATCACCGTCGTGATTCGCGCCCGCGACGACGCTTCGAGCGCCGCGCGCACCTCTGCCATCGCGGCGGGCCGCACCGCACCGATCGCGATCACGCCGGTCGCCTATAATCTGGGCGCGTCGGTCGGGTTCGAGAAATTCGTCACCCCCACGCTGCCGCGCGGCACCGACTTGCGCAACCTGCCGGTCGCCAAGGCGCCCGAACAGGCCGAAAAGAAGTCGCGCTTCGCAACGCGGATGATCAATCGTCCGGCCGACCCGAGCGGCGCGACCGACCGCATCACCGCGCCCGGCGATGCCGCCGCCGTTGACGTCGTCAGCAGCTATCGCCTGACCAAGAATATCGATGTCACCGCCGGCGTCCGCTATCGCAGCGACGACCGCGTCGAGCCGCTGACCGATACCCGCCGCGACAGCCAGGCGGTCTATGTCGGAACCGCCTTCCGCTTCTAGGCTGCATTGATATTTGGCCCGGGGTGGCCTGCAAATGTCACTTTTCCGAGCGTCCGGTGCTCACGTACTGAAGTACGCTGCGCTCCGGGTCTCGCAAAAGCACCATTTTCGACTCACCCCGAACCAAATCTCAACGCAGCCTTTGGTGACGTAGCGCCGCTTTTTCTTCCCACGCATCGATCGCCGCCCAGCCGGGTTTTAGTCCGCTTGCCTGCCGGTTGAGCTGGCGCGCCCGCGTGGATGTCATCCCGCCGAGCGCGATCGGCTTTCCGCCCGCGAGCCGTGCCACACGTAGCCACGCCGCGGGGCCAAGCGCAGGCGCGCCGAGGTGCGAGCGCGTCGGGTACAGCGGTGAGATAAAGGCGCTATCGGCCTTCGCGTGGCGCGCGCGGCGCGCCTCGCGCGCGTCATGCACCGGCATCGTCACAATCAGGCCGAGCCGATGCGCCTGCACGGCGCGGCGTGCGTGGTGTTGGCGGAGGTGAACGCCATCGGCGCCCCAGCGGTGCGCAATGTCGGGCGTGCCGGCGAGCAAAATCGTCAGGCCGCGCGCCCGCGCCACGCGCATCAGTCGCCGCAACAGGCGCCAGCGCGCGCCGGGGTTCAGACTGTCATGCCGCAGGACGATCCCGCTGCCGGGTGGCAGCAGCGCCGCCAGCTGGACGACTCCGACCGTCAGCCGTTTGTCGCTGAACAGCCATTGCGGCGGCAGGGGGTGGCGTCGGACCATCGCCCTTCCTATAGGCGCGTCGCGGGCGCACGCAACGCGCCGGGATGGGACAACCGATGAGCGACGCAGCGGACAGACTGAGCGAAGTACAGGCAAAGATCGCCGACGCAGCCACGCGCGCGCAGCGGCAGCCCGCGGACATCTGCCTGATCGCGGTGTCGAAAACGCATGATGCCGCGGCGATCCGCCCGCTGATCGCCGCGGGCCAGCGCCATTTTGGCGAGAACCGGGTGCAGGAAGCCGCGGCGAAATGGCCCGAACTGCGCGCCGAAACCCCGGACGTCGTGCTCCACCTGATCGGCCAGCTGCAATCGAACAAGGCCGACGAAGCGGTGGCGCTGTTCGACGCGATTCATTCGGTTGATCGCTCGTCGCTCGTTCAAGCGCTGGCAACGGCCTGCGAAAAGGCCGGCAAGGCGCCGCATCTGTTCGTGCAGGTCAATATTGGCGACGAGGAACAGAAGGGCGGCTGCAAAGTCGCCGACCTGCCCGCATTGCTGGCCGAAGCGAAGGCCGCCGGGCTGACGATCAGCGGCCTGATGGCGATCCCCCCCGCCGACATTGAACCCGCGCCATTCTTCGCGCTGCTCGACGAACTGGCCGAGCGGAATGGCCTGTCGGGTCGCTCGATGGGGATGAGCGGCGATTATGAAACCGCAGTGATGCTGGGCGCGACGCATGTGCGCGTCGGGACGGCGTTGTTCGGGGTGCGGGGTTAGGTAGGTCATTTTAGCCGATTACCAAGATCGCAAACCGGAGTAGAACTGCGCCAATAGACTTGTGGGGGGAGGTGCGGTGATGACGCTCGTAGCAAGCCTGTTGCTATTGACATCATTCGATCAGGGACGAGCCAGCGCGCTCGAGGCCTCGCTGCCCCCGACATCGAAAACGACCGAATGTCATGAACCAGAAGGGTGGAATGAGGTAGCGCAGCGTAATCCACGCTATGTGGTCTTCGGCGAAATCCACGGCACGCAACAAGGACCGGAATTCATCGGCAGCTTGGCCTGCGCCCTAGCCACCAAGGGAGAGCGAGTTCTGGTTGCCGTCGAAAAAAGCGCGACGGATGATCCGGCTCTGCAAACTGCGTGGATACTGCCCAAGGATCAGTTCCAAAAGTCTCTCGGGGACATTGGGTGGACCGGACGACAGGATGGCGTGGCCAGCCAGGCGATGTTCGCGATGCTCGTAGGATTGCACGGCCTGAAAGAAAAAGGTCTACCCATCGGCATTGTCGCGTTCAACGGCGATCGCGATGCGGCTCAGTCCCAGCGCTTTGCTGATTTGGCCGGGCAAGGGCCACATGAAGCGGCGCAGGCGGAGAATATAGTCCACGCCGCTCAGCGGGCCAATTATGATCGGGTGCTGATCCTCGTCGGCAATTTCCACGCTCGGAAGCGAACGGTTGATTGGGTGGTGTCCGGTTCGACCCGATGGCGGCGCGGCTCAATCGTTACGGCAATACTTTGGCGCTGAACATGCGCTATGCGGCAGGAACCAGCTGGAACTGCGTTCGCAAAGCGGCGGCAGCGGTTGATGACCGGAAACCTCTCACCGATGAAGCGCTAGACTGCGGCATCCACCAGATACGGGGTAGCGCAGACCTTGGCCGCTCGCCTTTTGTCGAGCTCGTTGCCACTGAAAATAGGGCAGCGGACGACTATGACGGTTTCTTCTGGGTCGGGCCGATCACTGGCTCCCCGCCGTTAGCCGCACGATAAGTCGCCGCCGATTGTAAGAGGAACGGCATCAACCGCTCTACTGATACTCCACCGTCACCGGAATCCGCCCGCGATAGTCGCCGTCGTCGGCTCCTGCGATCTGCAACCGGCCGCCGAAGCGGAATTGCAGGCGGCCGTCGGGGCCGAGCCGCGGGGCGGCGGACAGGTCGGTGATCAGGTCGGTGACGCGCGCGGTGCGGCCGTGGCCGCCCTCCAGATCGACGCTGGTCGGCAGGATGACGCGCACTTCGGCGCCGGGGGCACCACGTACCGTGACGGTGCCGGTGAGCGCGAAGCCGCCGAGATCGACGACGTCGCCGCTGAGGCGGCGCGCGCCCGACACCGGATCGACCGCGACCTCGCCGCCCATCGCGCCGACCGCGATCCGGCCCATGTCGAGCCGGGTTTCGACCTCGACGCGCAGCGGCACTTCGGCCTCACGCGCCGCCGCGCTGCCCGCCTTGTCGGGCGCGCAGAGCAGGCACTGTGCCGCTGCGGAGGGCGCGGCGGCGAAAGTCAGGGCAAAGGCGAGGAAAAGGCGCAGTTTCACAGCTAAACGCATAGCCGCGCCATGGTTAACCCCGCGTAAAACGCCCGCGCCGCTAATCGCTGGCTAGTTTTCCGCTTTTCGGCCACATGTGCGCGATGCAGACACCCTCGCCGTCCCCCCGGCTGAACGCGCTCGCCACCGCCGTGCCGGGCCACGACATCCATCAAGCCTTTATCGACTGGGCGACCCCGCGGCTCGCCGACGAGCGCGTGCGCGCGGTGTTTTCGCGGATGACCGCGCGGTCGGGGATCGATCATCGCTGGTCGGTGCTGCCCCCCACAGCGGATGGCGGATCGCCGGTTGCGGCGGGCGGCTTTTACGACGTCGCCGGGCTGCCGCCGACCTCGGCGCGGATGCGCGCTTATGCCGACCATGCCCCCGAGCTGGCGATGCAGGCGATTGCCGCGCTGGGCGATGCGTTCGATGCGGGGCGGATCACCCATATTGTCGTTGCGAGCTGCACCGGTTTTGTCGCGCCGGGGATCGACCAGATCCTCGCGCGGCGGTTGGGCCTCTCGCCGACCGTCGAGCGGGTGCTGATCGGCTTCATGGGCTGTTACGCCGGGGTCACCGCCCTGCGCACCGCGCGGCATATCGTGCGGTCAGAGGCGGATGCCGTGGTGCTGGTGGTCAGTGTCGAATTGTCGACGCTGCACCTGCAACTCGAAGATGCCCCCGAACCGCTGCTCGCGATGCTGCAGTTCAGCGACGGCGCCGCCGCCGCGATCGTGTCGACCGATCCGACCGGTTTCGAACTCGGCGCCGGGTCAAGTCTGGCGCTCGAAGACAGCGCAGAGCTGATCCGCTGGGACATTGGCGACACCGGCTTTGCGATGCAGCTGTCGGGCGAAGTACCGGGACGACTGCGCGACGCGCTGTCTGCCCCCGAGGTACGAAACCAGTTGTTCGGCGCCGGTGATCCGCCACCGCTGCTCGCGGTTCACGCGGGCGGCCGCTCGGTGCTCGATGCGGTCGAACATGCGCTGGCGGTGCCAGCCGAAGCTCTGTCTGACAGCCGCGCAGTGCTCGCGCGCTTTGGCAATATGTCGTCGGCGACGATCCTGTTCGTGCTCGCCGACATGATGGCGCGCGATGCGAAGGGCGACGGGCTCGCGATCGCTTTCGGTCCCGGCCTCGCTGCCGAAGCGATCCGCTTCACCGCGGCATGAATCCCTTCACCTGCCTTCGCGCGCCGGTCGACGCCGAAGAGGAGATGGACGCGGCCGAGTTGGCTCCCGCGCGCTATGCCAAGGTGCTCGCCGACCTGTCGCGGATCAACGCGCTGACGCTGGCGGCGCGCCCGACGTTGGGGTTTCTGGATCGCGTCGCCGCGCGCGGGGTCGGGACAAGGCCATGGCGCATCCTCGATGTCGGGTTCGGCAGCGGCGACATGCTGGCGCGGATCGACCGCTGGACAAAGCGCGGCGTCGCGCTCGATCTTGTCGGGGTCGATCTCAACCCGAAAAGCGCGCCGGTCGCCGACGCACGGCTCCGCGGGCGCGCGCAACTGATCACCGGTGACTATCGCGATCTGGCGGGGCAGGGGTGGGACATCATCCTCTCCAGCCTCGTCACCCATCATATGACGCCCGCCCAGCGCACCGAATTCCTGCGCTTCATGGACACCGAGGCGGCGCGCGGCTGGCTGGTCAACGACCTCCACCGCCAGCGCCTGCCCTTTGCCGGTTATCCGCTGCTCGCGGCGCTCGCGCGGGTCGATCCGATCGTGCGCCGCGACGGCCAGCTGTCAGTCGGCCGCAGCTTTCGCCGCGCCGAATGGCAGGCGATGCTGGCCGAGGCTCTGCCCGAAACCGCGGCCCACGCTCGGATCTTTCGCAGCTTTCCCTATCGGCTTTGTGTCGAGCGAATCCGGTGACCGACGCGATCGTCATCGGCGCCGGACCCGCCGGAACCGCCGCAGCGATCGGGCTGGCGCGAGCGGGCGCCAAGGCGCTGCTGCTCGAACGAACGCGCGAAACGGGCGATGCGCTGTGCGGCGGGTTTTTGAGCTGGCAGTCGCTGGCGCGACTCGACGCGCTCGGCATCGACCGCGCGGCGCTCGGCGGGCAGCAGGTTGGCCGCGTGAGGCTGTTTGCCGGGTCGCGCCGCAGCGAGACCAGCCTGCCGCAAGCGGCGATGGGCGTATCGCGCCATCGTCTCGACACGGTCTTGCAGGCGGCGGCGGTCGCGGCAGGAGCTGATTTGCAGCGCGGTGTCCATGCGACGACGATCGATGGCGCCACGGTCCAGACCCGCGATGGCGCAACGCTCACCGCGCCCGCGCTCTTCCTCGCCGCGGGCAAGCATGGCTTTCGCGGACAGCCGCGCGAAGCTGCGTCTTGGCAACAGAACGACCCGGTGATGGGAATGCGGCTGCGGCTGCCGCCCCATACCGCGCTCGACCGGCTGATCGGCGATGCGGTCGAGCTGCACCTGTTCGATCGCGGCTATGCCGGGTTGGTGCGGCAGGAGGACGGCAGCGCAAACCTGTGCCTCGCCACCCACAAGTCACGGCTCGACGAAGCGAGGGGCGACCCGGCGGCTTTGCTCCGCGCGCTCGGCGCGGCGCATCCGATGCTCGGCGAGCGACTGGCGTTTACGGACTGGTCGTGTCCCATCGATGCGATCGGCCACGTCCCCTATGGCTGGCGTACCGCTGATACCACACCGGGGCTGTTCCGCCTTGGCGATCAGGCGGGGGTCATCCCCAGCCTTGCGGGCGAAGGCATGGGGCTGGCGCTCGCCAGCGGCGACGCGGCGGCAGCGGCGTGGCGTCACGGCGGCCCAGGCGCCGCCCCGGCGTTCCAGCGCCAGCTGGCGGCGCGCATGGCACGGCCCTTTGCCATCGCCAGCGCCGTCTGGCGCGCCGGCGAAAATCCCCACACGGCGGGCGTATTGACCTCGCTCGCATCGGCCTTCCCGTCGCTTGTCCGTTGGATGTCACAAGCAACGCGGATCGCGGCCAGTTGAGCGCGGCCCCCTTGCAGCGGCGGGGTTTCGATCCGATATTGGCGGCAACAACGGTGCCGCCGCACATCGGCCTGCACGAGAGGAGAAATCCCACCATGACCGATCCGAAACCCGACGCCGCGCTCGACCCGATGGCGCATCATGTACTGCGCGAGGGCGGCACCGAGCGCGCCTTCACCGGCAAATATACCGATCACAAGGGCGACGGAATGTATCGCTGCGCCGGGTGCGGCGAACCCCTGTTCGACAGCCGGACCAAATATGACAGCGGCTCGGGCTGGCCGAGCTACACCGCGCCTGCCGAGGGTGGCGCAGTCAAGGAGCTCACCGACTCCAGCCACGGCATGGTGCGCACCGAAGTGCGCTGTGCGAAGTGCGAAGGCCATCTGGGCCACGTCTTTCCCGACGGCCCTGGACCGACCGGGCTGCGCTATTGCATCAACAGCGCGGCGCTTGACTTCGCGGGTCGCGGGCAGGATGACGCCAACACCGACGACGGTTAACCAGCCGTCGTCGAGGGGCTGACGTCAAACGGGCTGTCGCGACAGGGCGCAGCGAGGGAAGGAATTTATCGCTTTGCGCCGCGACCGACAGCCGCCATCGTCAGGAAAATCATCATCTTCAGGCAAAGGGGGCCCCGCGTCCGACCCCGGCGAACCATCACGGTTTCGCGTCTGGGTGCGGCGGCTGTTCCGCTGGGGGCTCGGCCTTGCTGTCGTCGGCCTAGTCGCGCTGGCGGTCGCGGTCGGCATCGCCGTGCAGCGGATGCCGAGTTTTGAAGAGCTGAAGAAATCGCCCGCCGGACAGACGATCCGCGTCCGCGCCGCGGATGGTACCGTGTTCCTGTCGATCGGCCCCAATTACGGCCGCTGGCTAAGCTTGCGCGAAACGCCGCAGGTGATGCAAGACGCGATGGTCGCGGTCGAGGATCGCCGCTTTCGCTACCACCCCGGGCTCGACCCGGTCGGCATGGCGCGCGCCGCAGTGGTCGCGGTGCAAAATCGCGGCAGCGGGCGGCGGTTGCAGGGCGCCTCGACGATCACCCAGCAGCTGGCGCGCAACGTCTTTCTGTCGAATAGTTATGACTTCCGCCGCAAAGCGCGCGAAATGATCCTATCGCTCGCGCTCGAATGGAAATTCTCGAAAGATGAAATCCTCGAACTCTATCTGAACAAGGTCTATTTCGGCGGCGGCAGTTACGGCATCGACGCCGCCTCGCGCCGCTTTTTCGGGCATAGCGCCACCGAAATGTCGCTGTCCGAGGCCGCCGTGGTCGCTGGGCTGGTGAAAGCACCGTCGCGCTATTCGCCAACCGCCGACGCCGGGGCCGCGCTGGGCCGCGCCGGGGTGGTGCTGAGCGTGATGGTCGATGCCGGAGTGATCACCCAGAGCCAGGCCGACAGCGCCGAGCCCGCCGACGTCAAGCTGGCGCAGGAAACCGGACAGAACAGCGCGCGCTATTTCAGCGACTGGGCGCTGCCGCAGCTCGATCTGCTGATCGACGAGGGCAGCGAAGCCCTCGACGTTTACACCACCATCGACCTGGGCATGCAGCGCGCCGCGACCGCATCGATTCAGGCGAACACCCCGCGCGGGGTGCAGGGCGCGCTGGTGTCGCTCGACCGCGACGGCGCCGTGCGCGCGATGGTCGGCGGCACCGACTATGTGACGTCGAACTACAACCGCGCGACACAGGCGCTGCGCCAGCCGGGATCGGCGTGGAAATTGTTCGTTTATATGGCGGCGCTCGAGGCGGGGTATAAGGTTGACGATCCCGTGGTCGACGAGCCGGTGACGATCAACGGCTGGTCCCCCCGCAACTCGTCGGGGCGCTTTGCCGGGACGATGGATTTGCGCAGCGCCTTTGCCTATTCGGTCAATACCGTCGCAGCGAAGCTGGGCGACGAGGTCGGATTTTCGTCGGTCGCCAACATGGCGCGGCGGTTTGGCATCACGACCCCTATAAATACCCACCCCTCAATGGTGCTGGGCAGCGCCGAAGTGCGCGTGATCGACATGGCCGCCGCCTTTGCCGCCGTGTCGCGCGGGGGCATTTCGGTGCAGCCCTATGGGATCACCAAGGTGACGACCGCCGACGGGCGCTTGCTGTACCAGCGCCCCGCCGAGCGCGGCCAGGTGCTGGTCGACAATTGGGTTGCCGCAGGAATCACCGACCTGCTGCAAACCGCGGTCAACACCGGTACCGGCCGCGCCGCCCAGATCGGCCGCCCCGTCGCGGGCAAGACCGGCACGACGACGAGCAACAAGGACGGCTGGTTCCTGGGCTTCTCCAGCGGGCTGACCACCGGGGTGTGGATGGGCCGCGACGATGCCAAGGCGGTGGGCGGGCTGCAGGGCGGCCGCGCCCCGGCGCAGGCCTTTGCCGATTATATGCGCGTCGCGGTGGCGCGGCGCCCGGTCGAGGCGTTCGACACCGAAGTCAAGCTGCCCGACTGGCAGCTCGAGGACGAAGGCGAAGCTTATCTGGGTGAACCCGGCGAGGGCGCGCTGGTCGATGACAATGGCATGCCGATCGAACTGCCATACGATATGCGCCCGCCCGAAGAAGCCGCCCCGCCACCGCCTGAAGAGGGTCCGGTGCTCGACCAGCAATGGATCGAGGAGCAGACCGGGCGGCGCGGATCGGGCGACAATGGCGGTGCGCCCAGAAACGGCGGACAGCCGAAAGTGGCGCCGCCTGTCGTAAAGGCACCCCCACAGCGCCCGCCGCCCGCAGAGTTCAACTAAGCTCTAGGCGGCGAAGCGGTAGCGGTGAAGGCTGCGCCCCTCGCGGCGCAACCAGCCGCGCGCTGCGGCGACATCGCCGTCGTGCAGGTCATCGACCAGCGCGTGGAAGGCTGGGCCATGGTCCATGTGCACGAGATGCGCGACCTCATGCGCGACTGTCGCGCGGCGGACGTGGTCGGGCGCCATCACCAGCCGCCAGCTGTAGCGCAGGTCGCCATCGTGGGTGCAACTGCCCCAGCGGCTGCGCGGATCGCCGACGCCGATCCGGCCCACTGACAGGCCAGCCCGCGCCGCAATCTCGCGACTCTCCCGGTCGAGCAAAGCGAGCGCCTGCCCTTTTAACCAGCGCTCGACCCGGCGTCCGACCGTTTCGGCAGGGCCGCCAACCCGCAGCGCGCCCGGTTCGACCGCGATTGCGCGCGGTGCGGTCGGGATCCAGTCGATGCGGCGATTGACCCCCAGAAAGGGCAGTGATGCACCCGGACCGACGATCACCGGCAGCGCCGCCTTGCCCACCTGTTCGGCCAGCCACGCCTGCTGCTCGCTCGCCCATTTGAGCGCCGCGCGGACGTTGGTGCGGCGCGGCACCGTCAGCCGCAACTGGCCGCGCGCGGCGTCGAAGACGAGGCGGTAGCGTCGCGACTGCGCATGCTGGACGACGCGCACCGGCCAGGCGTCATCGCCGACCTGGATGTGCGGCGCCTCGGCGCGTGAATTAAACCACGCGTTCGACAAGATGATTTTCCAGCGGCCCCGCGACATCCTCGCTGACCGTCCAGCCGGCGATCGACTGACCGGCACGGTGCACGGCGTCGCGATCGCCGCAGACCAGATAATGCCATGCGGGCAAGGGCTCGCCCTCGGCGCGCAGGCGATAGGCGCAGCTTTGCGGCAGCCATTCTATATCGGCGACCTTGGCCTTGGTCAGCGTCAGACAATCGGGAACATGACGGCGACGATGCTTGTAATCGCCACAGCGCGCAGAGTTCAGGTCGAGCAGGCGGCACGCGACATTGGTCGGATAGATCCGCCCCGTGTCTTCATCCTCGACCTTGTGCAGGCAGCATTTGCCGCAGCCGTCGCACAGGGCTTCCCACTGCCCGGCGTCGAGGCTGGCGAGCGGCGCTTCCCAAAAGGGGCGTGGCGCCGCGACGCCGGTCATTTAACCCATTTCGCCAGATCGGCGGCGACCGCGGCGGGCGCCCCCTCATCGGCGTCGGTTGACGGATCGTCGAGCGGCAGCAATGCGAGCGGCTTGCCCGCCGGATCCATCAGAAAGGCGAGCTGGCTGTGCGCCATCAGATAGCGATCGGGCGCCGAGCCATCGACCTTGTTGTAGGTGACGACATAGGCCTTTGCGACCGCAGCAATCTGTTCCGCCGTTCCGGTCAGCCCGAGCAGGCGCGGATGATAGCGGGTGACAAAGGGCTTCAGCGCCTCGGCCGTATCGCGCGCCGGATCGACGGTGATGAACAGCGGCGCGATCTTCGACCCGCGCGCGGGATCGGTCTTTTCGAACTGCGCCAGCCCGCGCATCAGCTTTTGCAGGTCGACCGGACAGATGTCGGGGCAAAAGCTGTAACCGAAATAGACAAGGCGATATTTACCGGCAAAATCCGTGTCGCGGACGGTTTTGCCATTCTGGTCGGTGAGGGTGAACGGCCCGCCGATCCGCGCCCCTTCGAGCGGCGGGGCCGCGGGCGGCGCGTCGGCCGGGCCGCCACATCCCGCCAGCATCGCGCCGAAAGCGACGATCAGGCTTGCGCGGACCAGCTTTTGTCCCATATTCGCGATATTCATCATGGGGCCAGCCTTGGTCGGCTAGCCCACGAAAATCAACCATTCTCGTCGCGATGTCGCGACGGTGCTTGCCAAGGGTCACCCAGATCATGTTCCGACGCGCGGAGTTCCGCCTCGCCACCCTCCTCCTCGCGCTCGTCGCGGCGACGGGGTTGTTTCACGGCCCCGCGCAGGCCCAGTATCGCGGCGGTTTCGCCTTTTTGCAGGCAGTCGACGCCCGCGACGGGACCAAGGCGACCGAGGCGTTGAAGGACGATGCGGCGCTGATCAACACCCGCCATCCCGAAAACGGCGAGACCGCACTTGCCATCGTTGCCAAGCGCCGCGACGCGACCTGGCTGCGCTTCCTGCTCGCCAAGGACGCAGATCCCGCGATCGCCGACAAACAGGGCATGACCCCGCTGATGCACGCCGCCCTGCTCAACTTCACCGATGGCGCCGAGGAATTGCTCAACGCCAAGGCACCAGTCGATCAGACCAACCGCCGCGGTGAAACCGCGCTCATTCTCGCCGTCCAGACCAAGAATGTCGCGATGGTCCGCCTGCTCATGCGGCGCGGGGCCAATCCCGACAAGGCCGACCATGCCACGGGCATGTCCGCGCGCGACTATGCCAAGCGCGACGACCGCACCGGACAGATCGTGACAATTCTCGAAGCGAAAGTTGGCGGACCCGGCCGCGACCTGGGCCCAAGCATCGGACCAAATTGATCCGAGCAATGTGATATCCTGATTGACAATCACATTACAGTGTGAGACATTGTGATCATGTCCACACAGCTCATCGACCGCATCCGCGGCATTGTCGACGACGGGACCATGTCCCGCTCTGGCCTCGCGCGCGCCGCGGGCCTCCACGCCAACAGCCTGCGCGACCTCGATTCGCCCGGCTGGAACCCCACCGCCGAGACGTTGCGCAAGCTGGAAAACTGGCTCGCGCACGGCAGCGACCTGTCCCCGATGGCAACCCCCGAAGAGATTATCGCCGAGGCGCGCAACGGCCGGATGTTCATCCTGGTCGACGACGAGGATCGCGAGAATGAGGGCGACCTGGTCATTCCGGCGCAGATGGCGACCCCCGACGCGGTCAACTTCATGGCGACGCACGGTCGCGGGCTGATCTGCCTGACCCTGACCAAGGCGCGCGTCGATCAATTGGGGCTCGAACTGATGAGCCGCCAGAATGGCACCCGCCACGAAACCGCCTTCACCACCTCGGTCGAAGCGCGCGAAGGGGTGACCACCGGCATTTCGGCCGCCGACCGCGCGCGCACCGTGTCGGTGGCGATCGACGCGTCCAAGGGCCGCGACGATATTGTCACCCCTGGCCATGTCTTTCCGCTGATCGCGCGCGACGGCGGGGTGCTCGTGCGCGCCGGGCATACCGAGGCGTCGGTCGACATCGCGCGCCTCGCCGGACTCAACCCGTCGGGGGTGATCTGCGAGATCATGAACGACGACGGATCGATGGCGCGGCTCGACGACCTGATCCCCTTTGCACGGCGTCACGGGCTCAAGATCGGGACGATCGCCGACCTGATCGCCTATCGCCATCGCAACGACCGGCTGGTCGAATGTGTCTCCGACGAACCGTTCGAATCGGATTATGGCGGCGACTGGCGGCTGAAGTCCTATCGCAACAAGATCGACGGCAGCGTCAATCTGGTATTGCAAAAGGGCGCGATCGACCCCGCAGGCGTGACGCTGGTCCGCATGCACCCGGTGTCGATCTTCGACGATATTATGGGCCGCCCCGGACCGAAGAAGCGGCGCCTGCAACGCTCGATGGAAGCTGTCGGCGAAGCCGGTTCAGGGATCATCGTCATGCTGATGCGTCCGCTGCCCGGATCGGCGGCGGCCGAAGAAGTCCCGCCGCCGTCGGGAGGAATGGACCTTAGAACCTATGGCATCGGCGCCCAGATCCTAGCTGACCTGGGAGTCCATGCGATGGAATTGCTGACGCCGTCGCACAACAATCTCGTCGGGCTGGAAGGCTATGGCCTGTCGGTGGTCGGCGAACGCTCAATCCCCGGGGAGGCCGCATAATGGCGCATGTATTGATCGTCGAAGCCCGTTTCTATTCCGAGCTCAACGACATGCTGCTCGACGGCGCGCGCAGCACGCTGGAGGCCGATGGACATAGCCATGAGACGGTCACCGTCCCCGGCGCGCTCGAAATCCCGGCGGCGATTTCGCTCGCCGCCGACACCGGCCGCTACGACGCCTATGTCGCGCTCGGCGTCGTCATTCGCGGCGAGACCTATCATTTCGAAGTGGTATCGAACGAAAGCGCGCGCGGCATCATGGCGCTGACGCTCGATGGTCTCGCCATCGGCAACGGCATCCTAACCGTCGAGAATGACGAACAGGCGCTTGCGCGCGCCGACAAGACGCGCAAGGATAAGGGCGGCGAAGCGGCGAAGGCCGCGCTCGCCATGCTGGCCCTGAAGGAACAATTCGGCATTGGTTGATCGCCCGCCCCCCAGCCGTTTTTCCGTCGTCGAGCGCGGCGGACGGCTGGTGGTGATCGATAAGGAAACCGGCCAGACCCCGCTCAGCGCCGCCGAGCGTATGGAAATTCACGATCGCAATTTGGGCATCGAACCGGTCCGCCCTGAGCGGCGGGCCAATGCGCCCGATCTGTCGGCGGCGGCGCGCGCCGAATCGGGATTGAGCGCCCGGCCCGCGCCAAACCAGCAACAGGCGGCGACCCCTGCCAAGCCGCGCGGTGCCGCCGCGACGCCCGAACGGAGCAAGCGACCCTGGGCAAGCGAGCCGAAAGACCGGCCAGCGCTGAAGTCCGATACCGCGCCAACCCCAGCCCGCATCCCAAGCCGCCCAGCCCCGCAAAGCGGCAGCCGCAAGACGATTGTCACCGGCAAATGGTGGGACGCGAAAGGTCCGCGCACCATCGAACTGAGCGCGAAGGGTCAGCAGACGCTCAGCGGCGGCTTTATCACGTTGTTCGTTGTCGCGGTAATCGCGGCGATTGTGGCGCTGATCATTCAGCCCGTGCTGCTGTTTGTCGGCGGCTTCCTGCTGTTCCGTTTCGGCAGCAACATCCTCGGCCCGCTGGGTGCCGGGATCGTCGACAAGGCGATAGCCGAGAAGGGTTAGTTAAATCCTTTCTGTCGCGCAGCGATGGGGAGGGGGACCGCTTGCGAAGCAAGGGGTGGAGGGGCAGCGACGTCAGCGCCATTGCCCCTCCGTCAGCGCTTCGCGCTGCCACCTCCCCATGGCTTCGCCACAGGGAGGATCGACGCAGCTTACGCGTCCACCAGCGCCGGATAGTCGGTGTAACCTTCCGCCCCCGGCGAGTACCAGGTCTGCGGGTTATCCGCGGCCCATGCGGCGCCGCTCTGGATGCGTTCGACCAGATCGGGGTTGCCGATATAGGGGCGGCCAAACGCGATCGCGTCCGCCACGCCACTCGCCAGCGCCGCCTCGGCCTTGGTGACGTCATAGTCGCTGTTGAGGATCAGCGGCCCTTTGAACACCTTGCGGATCGCAGGCGACTGCTTTGGAACGTCGGTGTTGCCGAAGGTGCCATCGGGGCCGGGTTCGCGCAGTTCGAGGAAACCGATGCCGAGCGTATCGAGCGCCGCAGCCGCAGCCTTGAACAAGGGCTCTGGATTGCTGTCATCGACGCCCTGCGAATTGCCGTTGGGCGACAGGCGCACCGACACGCGGTCGGCGCCCCAGACGCCGATCAAGGCTTCGGTGACTTCGCGCAGTAGGCGGATGCGGTTTTCGACCGGGCCGCCATAATCATCATCGCGCAAATTGCTGTTATCGCGCAGGAACTGGTCGATCAGATAGCCGTTGGCGCCGTGAAGCTGGACGCCGTCGAACCCCGCGCGCTTCGCATTCTCGGCGGCCTTGGCGTAATCGGCGATCAGGCGCGGAATTTCGGCCAGATCGAGCGGGCGCGCGACTTCCAGATCGCGACGGCCGACCGGGGTGTGCGCGCGGCCTTCGCCCTGCGTTGCCGACGCGGACACGGGCTGCTTGCCATCGTTGAACACCGAATGGACGAGGCGGCCCATGTGCCACAGCTGCGCCACGATCCGCCCGCCCGCTTTGTGGACGGCGTCGGTCACGGGCTTCCAGCCTTCGACCTGCGCGTCGGTCCACAGCCCGGGGGCGGACGGCCAGCCGAGGCCTTCCTGCGAAATCCCGGTCGCTTCCGAAATGATCAGGCCTGACGAGGCGCGCTGGCGATAATATTCAACCGCGAGTTCGGTCGGGACAAATCCGGCGGCGGCGCGGCCGCGGGTCAGCGGCGCCATGATGATGCGGTTCGGCGCCTCGATGGCGCCCAGCTTGATCGGGTCGAAAAGCGATACGGCCATAAATCCTCCACGTTCCAAATTTCCGGCGACGACCGATCGGGGCGCCGCTATGGCCCGCAAAGCTATGGTCGCCGCGGGGCCTGCACAATGGTCAGTATCAAAAGAAAATCTAAATGACAGCCAAGATCGAAAGCCTCGACGAGAAAGACGCCGCGACGCCGGGCGTAGGGCGCTGGGCGTTTCTGGCGCTGCTCGCGGGCAATATCTCGCTGTCGATCGGCGCATTGCTTGTCCGCCTCGCCGATACCGGACCCACCGCTTCGGCCTTCTGGCGCATGGCGATCGCGCTGCCCTTCCTGCTCGCGCTGGCATGGCGCGAGAGCGGCGGGCGGTTGCCGCCCAGAAACGCGATCGTCGTGGCCAGCGCCGCGGGCATCTTTTTCGCGCTCGATCTGGTCGCCTGGCATATCGGCATTCTCCAGACCAAGGTCGCCAACGCGACGCTGTTCGGCAATTGCGCGAGTTTGCTCTTGGTGATCTGGGGCATTTTCCTCGCGCGCCGCTGGCCGCGCGGGTGGCAGGCGCTCGCGATCTTGCTCGCCTTTGCCGGGTCGGCGCTGCTGATGGGGCAAAGTTACGAATTGTCGCCCGCGTACCTCGTCGGCGACCTGCTCAGCCTGCTCGCGGGGGTGCTTTACACCGTCTATGTCCTGCTGATGCTTCGGGTGCGCGGGGCGCTTGAGCCGTGGACCGCGCTCGCGATTTCCTCGCTCGTCTGCGTCCCGATCCTGCTCGGCACCGCGTTGGCGCTGGGTGAGACGATCATGCCGCAGAATTGGACCCCGCTGATCCTGCTCGCGTTGACTAGCCAGATTATCGGGCAGGGGTTGATGACCTGGTCGTTGCCGCGCTTCTCGCCGCTCGTGATCGGGTTGACCCTGCTCGTCCAGCCCGCGGTCGCCGCGCTGGCGGGATGGCTGGCGTTCGGCGAGCTGCTCGGCCCGATCGATATTTTCGGCGGCATGCTGGTGGGCGCAGCATTGGTGCTGATCCGGTTGCCGAGCCGCCGAACAGCGCCTATCTGATGGGCATGGCCTCGATCCTCCCTGCCGATCCGACCCTCGACGAGATTCGCGCCGCGCTCGCGCCGCTGATCGCATCGTCCGCCGCCTTCGACGGCTTTGGCGCCGCGGCACTCGCGGATGCCGCTCGGCGCGCTGCAGTTGATCCCGACATCGCCCGGCTCGCCTTTCCCGGCGGCGGGCGCGACATGGTCGATGCCTGGTTCGCCGACATCGACGATCGCATGGCGGCGAAATGGCCCGCCGAGAAACTCGCGACACTCAAGATTCGTGAGCGGATCACCACCCTCGTCGAAACGCGCATCGACCTGCTGGCGCCCGACCGCGAATCGCTGCGCCGCGCGCTCGCGCTGTTGGCGCTCCCGACCAATGTACCTTTCGCGGCCAAGCTCGGCTGGCGCAGCGCCGACATCATGTGGCGGCTCGCGGGCGACACCGCGACCGACTATAATCATTACAGCAAGCGCGCGATCCTCGGCGCGGTCTATGCCTCGACGATGGCGGTGTTCCTGAACGACGAGAGCGACGGTCTCGCCGACACCCGCGCCTTCCTCGCGCGCCGGATCGATCAGGTCATGCGCTTCGAAAGCTGGAAATATCGCCGCGCCTCGCGCAGCATCGAACGCCCCAGCTTTGCCCGCTTCGTCGGACGGCTGCGCTATCCGGGGCGCTAGCCCAACGTCTCTCATTTACCGTTGATGCTGGCGTGAAGAGTGGCGCTCTGCTAGCTTCGTTCACTTTCTGTTCGAATCGAGGCTACGCGCATGTCAGAGCTTGAACCAGTACATCTGCAAGAAGACGAAACAACTGGAGACCGCTTTTTGGTCTATGGGGATGGAGCAGGCCTCCATGTCGAGATCAACTATGACGGCGACCAGCTTTTGATGACTCAAGCCCAGATTGCCGAGCTTTTTGGCCGTGATGTTTCCACGATTTCTCGACACATCAGCAGCATTCTTGAGGAAGGCGAACTTGACGAGAGCAATTTGCATAAAACGCAAATTGCTTCATCGACGAAGCCGGTAACGCTCTACAGTCTGGATATGGTTATCTCGGTTGGATACCGCGTGGCATCCAAGCAAGCGACAATGTTTCGCAAATGGGCGACAGAGAAATTGGTGCAGTTTGCAACCAAGGGATTTGTCATTGATGTCACGAGACTAAAAGATCCCGTCAATCGAGACCGCATCGCAGAACTTAAGGAAATCATCCGTGACATTCGGTCCGACGAGGCCAATGTCTATCGCGAACTGCGCTCTATTTGCGCCATGTGCCAGGACTATGACAGTCAATCGCCCGAATGGCGCGATTTCTACAAAAACACCCAAGCCAAGCTTGTCTATGCAGTTTGCTCAAACACCCCCGCGGAAATTCTGCATGCGCGTGCCGACGCCGAGCAACCCAACATGGGGCTGCGCAGTTGGCCCAATGAGAATATCCGCAAAGCCGATGTCAGCACGTCGAAAAACTATCTTGCTGAGAGCGAGATCAAAGAGCTGAATCGACTTACGACGATCCTCCTCGATATTTTCGAAGACCAAATGGATGTTGGCCGATTGACCTTGATGGCAGAAGCTAGCGAAATTTTGGACCGACAGCTCAGCGGATTGGGGAGAGTCGTTCTGCGCTCCGGTGGCAGGATATCGATGACGGAGGCCGCTCGGCACGCGGAACGGGAATATGAGAAATTCAAAGCCGAGCAAAAGCGGCTTCGGCATGAACAGGCCGATCGTGACATTGCAGAGATCAAAGCGACCCAGAAAGCGTTAGGAAAGCGTGGCGCTTAAACCTTGAATATAAAAGTTGGTGGCGTCACACGCCTGTTATTGATAATCGCTAGCAAATGAACCCAAAGCTCGATTCCGCGCCGCTCGGCGTTGCCGTCCGCATTTCCCGCATCGATTGGGATCAGATGTCGCATGACGAGGGGCGGCGGCTGCGCGAATTCGGGTTGATGGAGGGGATCGACGTGACCCCGCTCCACCGCGGCAGCCTGTTTTCGCGCGACCCGCTGGCGCTGGCGATCGGGCGGATGCAGGTGATCATCCGCGCGCGACAGGCGGCGATGATCGAAGTGGCGCCGACCGCGCCATGACCGCGGCTATCCCGACGATCGCGCTGGTCGGCAATCCCAATGCCGGCAAATCGAGCCTGTTCAATGCGCTGACCGGCGCGCGGCAGAAGATCGCCAATTATCCGGGCGTCACCGTGGAGCGCAAGGCGGGCCACGCCAGCTTTGCCGACGGGCGCCCGATGTCATTGGTCGACCTGCCCGGCAGTTACAGCCTGACCCCCGCCAGCCCCGACGAGGCGGTGACGCGCGACGTCGTGCTGGGCCAGCAGGCGGGCGAACGGCGCCCCGATGCGCTGATCGTCGTCGTCGATGCCGCCAATCTCGACAATCACCTCTGTTTCGCGCTCGAACTGATCGCACTCGGGCTGCCGACGGTCGTCGCGCTCAATATGCTCGATCTGGCGGAGCGCGACGGGCTGACGCTCGACCCCGCCATCGTGTCGCGCGAACTGGGCGTACCGGTGGTGCCGACGGTCGCGGTGCGCAAGCGCGGAATGGCCGACCTGCTCGCGGCGGTCGACGGCGCGATCCTGTCGCACCAGACGCAAGCGAGTGCGCTGCCCGCCCCGCCACCCTCCGACGTCGCGCTGCACCAACGCGCCAAGGCGATCGCCCGCGCCGCGACGCTGTCCGAAACCCCGGTGCGACGCTGGACCGGCCGCGTCGATGCGGTGGTGCTGCATCCGGTCGCGGGGTTCCTGATCCTGCTCGCGCTGATGTTCGTGATGTTCCAGGGCGTCTATGCCTGGTCCGAAGCGCCGATCGGCTGGATCGAGGGCGGTATCGCCGCCTTGCAGGAAGCGGTGACCGCGGCGCTGCCCGACGGTTTCCTGCGCGGACTGATCATTGAGGGCGTCCTCGGCGGGGTCGGATCGGTCATCGTCTTCCTGCCGCAGATCCTGATCCTGTTCCTGTTCATCCTGCTGCTCGAAGCGACGGGCTATATGACCCGCGCCGCCTTCCTGATGGACGGCATCATGGCGAAGGTCGGATTGTCCGGACGCGGCTTCATTCCGCTGCTGTCGAGCTTCGCCTGCGCGGTCCCCGGGATCATGGCGACGCGTGCGATCCCTGACGCCAAGGATCGGCTGACGACGATATTAATTGCGCCGCTGATGACCTGTTCGGCGCGGCTACCTGTCTATACGCTGATCATCGGCGCCTTTATTCCGAACACCAACGTCGGCGGCTCGCCCGTCGGGCTGCAAGGGCTGGTGCTGTTCGGCCTTTATCTATCGGGCATTGTCGGGGCGTTGGTTGTCGCGCTGGTGCTACGCCGGACCGTCGCCAAGGGAAATGCCGCGGGCTTCATGATGGAAATGCCGCGTTACCAATGGCCACGGCTGCGCGATGTCGGCATTGCGCTTTGGCAGCGCGCGTGGATTTTCCTGCGCCGCGCCGGCACGATCATCTTTGTCACCACCATCGCGCTGTGGCTACTCCTCAGCTATCCCAAGGTGCCGACGGACAGCGCGCAGAGCCAGGTCGACTACAGCATCGCCGGCCGCATCGCGAGCGGGCTGGAAGTCGTCGTCGCGCCGATCGGGTTCAACCACGACATCGCGCTCGCGCTGATCCCCGCGATGGCGGCGCGCGAGGTCGCGGTATCGGCGCTCGCCACCGCCAATGCGATCGAGGCGGGCGACGACGAGGAAGCGATGGCGCAATCGCTGAGCGAACGCTTGCAGGGCCGCTGGAGCATCGCCACCGCGCTCGCCTTCCTAGCTTGGTTCGTCTTCGCGCCGCAGTGCATTTCGACGATCGCGATCACCCGGCGCGAGACAAACGGATGGAAATGGCCTCTCTTCATGGTTGGCTATTTGTTCCTGCTCGCCTATGTCGCTGCTGGAATCACTTACTGGACAGCCGTCGCCTTTGGACTAGGCTGATCCTTCCCATTTTCTAGCGGAGCGGAGCGGCATGGCTGGCAGCGTCAACAAGGTAATTTTGATCGGCAACCTCGGCGCCGATCCCGAGATCAAGTCGTTTCAGAATGGCGGCAAGATCGCCAATATCCGCATCGCGACGTCGGAAAACTGGAAAGACCGGATGACCGGCGAGAAGAAAGAGCGCACCGAATGGCATAATGTCGTGATCAACGGCGAAGGGCTGGTCGGCGTGGTCGAGCGCTACCTGAAAAAAGGCTCGAAGGTTTATATCGAAGGCAGCCTGCGGACGCGCAAATGGCAGGACCGCGATGGCAACGACAAATATACGACCGAAGTCGTGATCGCCGGGATCGGCGGCGCGCTGACCATGCTCGACGGCGCCCCGGGCGGCGGCGGTGGCGGCGGATCGCGCGGCGGTGGCGGTGAGGATAGCTGGGGCAATGGCGGCGGGTCGAGCGGTGGCTCGGGCGGCGGCTGGAACCAAGGCGGCGGCGGTTCGGGCGGATCGTCCGGCGGCAGCAGCGGCGGATCGGGCGGCGGGCGTCCGCCCTTCGACGACGATCTGGACGACGACGTCCCGTTCTGACGATAGTTTGAGGCAATGGCGAGCGACCTGATCACCGCCGCGGATGTCGCGCGTGGCGTGTGCCGCCTGTTCGCGCAGGCGGGACTGGTCGCAATTCCCGAAGTGCCCTTGCCCAACGGGCGGCGCACCGACCTCACCGCAATCGACGCCAAGGGCCAAATCACGATCGTCGAGATCAAGGTCAGCCGCGCCGACCTGCACGGCGACGGCAAATGGCCCGACTATTGCGACTGGTGCGACCGATTCTATTGGGCACTGGCATCGGGGCTCGATCCGGCGATCCTCGAGACCGAGGGCTATCGCCCTGAATCCTCAGGCTTGATCATTGCCGACCGTTATGGCGCCGCAGTCGTCCGCGAAGCAGCAAGCTGTAACCTAGCGCCCGCACGGCGCAAAGCCGAACTGCTGCGGATCGGGCGCATCGCAATGCGGCGGTCGATGGTGGCAGCCGATCCTGAACTCGCGGCGGGGTGGATCGAGGGCTGAGCTTTAGAGCGGCTCGGTGCGCTCATAATAGACACACCAGACCAGCGCAGCGCCCGACAGCGCGGTCCAAAGCACAACGCCGATCCACAGCCCCGCACCCATCATCACCGGCATGACGATCAGGACAAGGGCGAGGGCGAAGGATGCCAGGACCACCCGCAGAAAGTTTTTGAGCGGGCGCCGACTGTGCGTTTCGGCATGATCGATGGCGAACCCGAGGGCGACGACAATTGCAGTCAGCGCGATGCTGAAAAAATCGATCCCGAGACGCAGGAAGTTCAGCAGGAAAAGGACGACGGCTGCCAGCCAAACCGCATAGCGCCAGCGCTTCGGGCGTGGGCCGGGGGCGCCGTCTGCGATCACCCCCGCGCCTGCATCCGCGCCAGATAGCGCGCGAGGATGTCGATCTCGAGGTTGACCGGCCGCCCCGCTGCCGCTTCGTCGAGTGTCGTCATCGCGCGGGTATGGGGGATGATGTTAAGGGTGAAATGCGCACTGCCATCGGGCTGGTCGATGACATCGTTGACGGTCAGCGAGATGCCCTCGACGGTGATCGAGCCCTTGGCCGCGATATGCGGCGCGAGCGATGCGGGCGCCGATATGACCAAGCCCCAGCTATCGCCGACGGGCGTCACCGACACAATCTGTCCGACCGCATCGACATGTCCGGTGACGATATGCCCACCGAGTTCGTCGCCGACCTTGAGCGCGCGTTCAAGGTTCAGGCGGCGTCCCGCGTCCCACATCCCCGGCGCGGTGCAGGCAATCGTTTCGGCGCTCGCGTCGATCGCAAACCAATGGCCAGCGGCGTCCTGCCCTTTGTCGACGACGGTCAGGCACGCGCCCGAGCAGGCGATCGACGCGCCAAGGTCAACGGTGGCGGTGTCATAGGTCGTGCCGATGATCAGCCGCGTATCGCCGCGATCCTCGCGCGTGCGGACGGTGCCGATGTCGGTGATGATGCCAGTAAACATAAGGCCGCTTATCCTTCTCTGACCCGCTCGTAAACGTCGAGCCGCTCGCTGCCAAGCAGGCGGCTGTCGGTCAGGCGCCAGCGGCCGTGCGCGTCGGCAAGGTCGGTGAGGCCAATGTCGCCCAGCGCCGGACGCCCGCCGCCGATCAGGATCGGCGCGCGGTAGAGCAGCAGCCGGTCGACGCGGTCGGCGGCGATAAAGGCTGACGCGGCTCCGGCGCCGCCCTCGACCAGTACCGAATCGATGTCGTTGATCGCATCGGGCGAAGCTATGGCGGTCCAGCCTGCGGGCGCGTCGCCCGAGGTCAGCAGCAGCTTCTGCGGGCTGCGATCCGCCAATCCGGCCAGCCGCACATCGAGCCCGGGATTGTCAGCCGCCAGCGTGCCGCGCCCGACAAGAATCGCCTGATGGCGCGCGCGTTCGAGGTGGCCATGCGCGCGGGCGCGATCGCCGGTGATCCAGCGGCTCGACCCGTCAGCCGTCGCAATGCAGCCGTCGAGCGAGGTTGCGAGCTTGAGCGTGACGAACGGTCGGCCGGCAGTCTGCCGCATCCACCAAGGCGCCATGGCTGCCCGTGCTTCGGCCGCCATCACATTAAAGACGCCCTCGATCCCCGCGTCCTGCAGCCGCGCGATACCTTTGCCATCGGTGCGTGGGTCGGGATCGCGCACGGCAATCACGACGCGCACGATACCGGCGGCGATCAGCGCATCGGTGCAGCGGGGACCACGCGGGCTCGCGTGGGCGCACGGTTCGAGCGTGACATAGGCGGTCGCGCCGCGCGCTGCGGCGCCCGCCGCAGCCAGCGCCATCGCCTCGGCATGCGGCCGCCCGCCGGGCTGGGTCCAGCCGCGCGCAATCACCCGGTTTCCGGCGACGATCAGGCAACCGACATTGGGGTTGGGCGCCGACACCGGTCGGGCGCGCCGCGACAGCGCGATGGCGACTGCCATCCAGTCGGTATCGGCGGGCGCGCGGTGCATCGGGTTAGTTGGCAGTTTCAGATTGCGGCCCGCGCGCCGCGCGCTCGGCAAGCGTTGAGCGCTGGGCGGGCGCCGACTTTTTCTGCTTGGCCGCCGCCGCGGCGTCCTCACCCAATGTTTCGCGCGTCACCTTGTCGGCCTCGGTCGAGTCATATTCGACCCCCATGGCGTCGGCGAGTCGCTGATACTCAGCGCGCTTTTCGGCATTAGCGCGCGTCGTTTCCTTAGCGCGCGCCACCCAGTCGGCGCGAATTTCTGCCGCGCTGCGGTCTTGGGTCCAGTTTTCGAAATAGATGACCTTTGTCGTCGGCTTTTCATAGGGGATCAGATGTTCGGAAAATCCATAGAAAATGACCAGCGGCAGCACGATTGCGAGACCCCAGCTTGCCCAGCGATGCGGGCGCGGTTCGCGGATATAGGTCCAGAAATCGGACAGGCCGCCGGTGACGTCGACAGTGTTGAACATTCCCATGCGCCCAATTTAGGCGATCTTGCGGCAATTTGCGAGGGGGTGGACGATTGCAGCGAACGATTGCCCGCAGCCTCTATGATTGCAAAAAATGCAACAGCAGATGTCTATTTCGCAGTTGCACAATTTATGCTGCGCTGCAATATGAGCATGCCTTTTAGGCATCCTCTCCCAAAACTTTCGTGGGCCACCCTCGGGTGGCCCTTTTTTTTCGACCTTTTTGGTTGAGAGATCGCGATATTCGCATTCATCCGGCGATTCGCGAATCACGCTTGCAGCGGTGTCTTCTTTTCGAATCGACGCACCTCGGCGATGAAACTGCCCGGCAGCGGGGTTGCACCGCCGCTATCCAGGTCGATATGCGCATAGCTGATCGCAATATCGGTCAACCGCTCACTGCCCCGAAAAATCGCGCAATGGACGGTGAAACTTGTCCGCTCGAACCGGCTCACCCGCGCCGCGATGGTGATCTGCTCGTCAAGCCGCGCCGGGGCATGATATTCAATTTCGCACCGCGTCTCGCGAATATCTGTACCATATTGGTGAAAATAGGGACCGGGCTGGCCTTCACCGAGGGCGCGAAAATACTCGGTTACGCCGATGTCGGCATAGACCAGATAATTGCCGTTGAAGACGATGTTCTGCCCGTCGATCTCGTTGAAGCGCACGCGGACCGTCTCGTGGACGCGAAAATCGTTCAGTGGCACATCCCAGTTGCTGCGATCCATGACTGCGTCAGGCCGCGAGCGCGGCGGGGGTGCGGTCGAGCGGCACGCACGCGGCTTCAAGCCAGGCGCGATCGTCGCCGGTCATCCCCGGCGCCAGCTTCGCAAACACGTCGGCATGATAGGCGTCGAGCCAGTCGGCCTCGGCGGGGGACAGCAGCGCGGTTTCGACCAGATTTTGCGCAATCGGGGCAAAGGTGATCGTCTCGAACCCCAGCATATCCTCTTCGGCACCCTCGATGCTGAGCGGCACCACAATGACCAGATTTTCGATGCGGATGCCGAACGCGCCCGCCTTGTAATAGCCCGGTTCGTTCGACAGGATCATCCCTGCGTGCAGCGGCTCTTCGGTTCCAGCCTGCCCGCCCGCGGGCTTGGCGATGCGCTGCGGCCCCTCGTGGACGGCGAGATAGGCGCCGACGCCGTGACCGGTGCCATGCGCATAATCGACCCCGTCGGCCCACAGATATTGGCGCGCGAGGATGTCGAGCTGGCTGCCGCGCGTACCCTTGGGAAAGCGCGCGGTCGCGAGCGCGATATGGCCCTTGAGCACCTGGGTGAAGCGGCGGCGCATTTCAGCGGTCGGCGCGCCGACCGCGATCGTCCGCGTGATGTCGGTGGTCCCATCGGCATATTGCCCGCCCGAATCGACCAGATAAAGCGTGCCGGTCTCGATCGCACGGTTCGTCGTCTCGTCGACCTTGTAATGTGGCAGCGCGCCGTTTGGTCCCGCGGCCGAGATGGTGTCGAAGCTCAGATCGACGAGCGACCCGCTTTCCTCGCGAAACGCACGCAGCTTTGCCGCGGCGCCGAGTTCGTCGAGGCCGCCCTGCGGCGCGACATCCTCCATCCATTGCAGGAAGCGCGACACCGCGACGCCATCGCGGACATGCGCGGCGCGGGTGCCATCGAGTTCGGTATCGTTCTTGATCGCCTTGGGCAGCACCGCCGGGTCGCGATGGCGTTCGATCTTGGCTCCCGCAGCTTCCAGCGCGGTGAAAATCGCCGCGACGGCGCGGTCGGGATCGACCGCAACCTTCTTGTCCTTGAGGTCGGCAAGCGCCGCCTCGAACGCATCGCGGTCATGGATCCGCACGCTATTGCCCAGATGCGCGCGTACCGCGTCCGTGACCTTTTCGGGCGCAATGAACAGGTCGGCGGTGGCATCCGAATGCAACAACGCAAAGGCCAGGCCGACCGGCGTGTGGCTGACGTCGGTGCCGCGAATGTTAAAGGTCCATGCGATCGAATCGAGCGCGGTCATCACCGTGGTGTCGAGACCCTGCGCTTTCAGCCAGTCGGCGATCACTTCGCGCTTCTCGACCGCGCTCTGTCCGGCAAGCGCGACATCGTGCACCGCGACCGGTGCCGCGCTCGGTACCGGCTGGTCGTCCCACGCCGCGTCGAGCGGATTGACATCGACCGCGACCAGCGTTGCGCCCTTGGCGGTCAACGTCCGGCCCAGCGACCGCGCCCAATCGATGCCGTGCAGCCAGGGATCGAAGCCGATCTTTTGCCCCGCGCTGACATGGCTGCCCAGCCATTCGGCAATGCTCGACTGCGGAACGCCGACATAATCGAACAGCGAACCATCGACCTGATCACGCACCTGCACCGTGTAGCGTCCGTCGACGAACACCGCGGCCTTGGTCGGCAGCACCGCCGCCGTCCCCGCCGAGCCGCCAAAGCCGGTCAGCCACGCCATGCGCTGCGCATAATCGCCCACATATTCACTCATATGCTCGTCGCTGATCGGCACGACAAAGCCGTCGAGGCCGCGCGCGGCGAGTGCGGCGCGGACGCGGGCGAGACGTTCTGCATGGATGGCGCTGGACATCAGACGTTCCTTGTTTCTACATCGCTGACGATCCCGCCCATCTCGGGCGACACCGCGGGGAATTTTTCGATGCGCGCTATTTGGATGTTTCTGGCAGCAATTGCCACCCCGCTTGTCGCATCATCGCCCCTGCTTGCCCAACAGAAAGACGCCGCATTGACCAGCCCGACCCCTGCCCTGCCCGCCGCCCCGGTCGCCGCCAAGCGCCCGTACGAGACGGTCTTGCACGGCAAAACACTCTCAGATCCCTATCATTGGCTGAAGGACGAGAGCTATCCGGTGATCGATGACAAGGATGTCCTCGATTATGTGAAAGCCGAGAACGCCTATTTCGACGCCGCGATGAAGCCGCACGCGGCGCTGGTCGAAACGCTGTTTCAGGAAATGAAGGGCCGGATCAAGGAAGCCGATTCAAGCGTACCGCAAAAGGACGGCGACTGGATTTACTGGGTCGAATATGAGGAAGGCGCCGAATACAAGAAATGGTACCGCAAACCCGTCGCGGGGGGTGACGCGGTCCTGATCCTCGACGAAGTCGCGATGGCCAAGGACAAGGAATATTTCCGCCTGTCCGACGTGGCGATCAGCCCCAATGGCAAGTTGATGGCCTATGCGGTCGACGACAATGGCTCCGAACGGTTTGAAGTCCGCTTTACCGATCTGACCACCGGCAAGGCGCTGCCCGACGTCATCCCCGGTACCCTGTCGTCGCTGGTGTGGACCGCGAACAACGATGCGCTGCTCTATGGCTTGGCGAATGAAAACTGGCGCACCGACAATGTCCGCCTGCACAAGCTCGGCACCCCGCTGAGCGAAGACAAATTGCTCTACAAGGAGGCCGACATCGGTTTCGGAGTCGGCATCGGCAAGACCGCCGCCGACAATTATATCGTCATCGCGACGGGCGATAACGAGACGAGCGAAGTCTATCTGCTCCCCGCCGACAATCCCGAAGCGAAGCCGCTGCTCGTGTCGGCGCGCCAGAAGGGCCGCGAGTATAGCGTCGACGAGCGCGACGGGACGCTCTACGTCTATACCAACGACGAGCACGCCAATTTCCGCGTCGCGACCGCGGGCCTCGCCAAGCCCGGCGAGTGGACAACGCTGATCCCCGGCTCGGACGAAAGCTACATCACCGGGCTGGCGATCTTCCGCGACTATTTCGTCCTCGAAGCGCGCGAAAAGGGCGTCGATCAGGTCGATGTCCGCCAATATGACGCGCCGCTGACCCCCGGTCGCATCCAGTTCCCCGAGGCCACTTATGTGGCGGGCCTCGGCGACAATCCCGAATATCATCAGGACAAGTTGCGCCTCGATTATGAATCGATGGTCACCCCCGACACGGTGTTCGATTTCGATATCGCGAGCAAAAAACTGGAAACGCTGAAGGTGCAGGAGATTCCTTCCGGTTATAATCATGATGAGTATGTAACCGAACTGGTGAACATGCCCGCGCGCGACGGTACACCGGTGCCGGTGTCGCTGGTGTACAAGAAAGGCACGCCGCGCGACGGCAGCGCGCCGATGCACCTCTATGTCTATGGCTCCTACGGCTACCGCGTCCCGCCGGGTTTCTCGACGACGCGGCTCAGCTTGGTCGATCGCGGCATGATCTATGCCATCGCGCATGTCCGCGGCGGCGACGATCTGGGCCGCGCCTGGTATCTCGCGGGCAAGACGACCGCGCGCAAAAACACCTTCAACGACTTCATCGACGTCGCCAAAGGCCTGATCGCCGCCAAATATACCAGCGCGGGCAAGATTTCGATCGAAGGCCGCTCGGCGGGCGGGCAGGTGATGGGCGTCGTCTATAACGAGGCGCCCGAATTGTGGGGCGCGGTGCTCGCGGGGGTGCCCTTCGTCGATGTCATCAACACGATGGTCGACGAAACGCTGCCGCTGACCCCCGGCGAGTGGCCCGAATGGGGCAATCCGGTCACCGACAAGGCGGCGTTCGACTATATGCTGAGCTACAGCCCCTATGATAATGTGACCGCGAAAGTCTATCCGCCGATGCTGGTGTCGGCGGGGCTCAACGACCCGCGCGTGACCTATTGGGAACCCGCCAAATGGGTCGCCAAGCTCCGCGCGACGCGCACCAACGATGCAACCTTGCTGCTGCGCACCAACATGGGCGCGGGCCATGCGGGCAAGTCGGGCCGCTGGGGTGCGCTGCGCGAGGATGCCGAGGAATTCGCCTTTGTCCTGACGCAGCTCGGCGTGGAGGAATAATGTACCGGTACCGATAGCGCGCCGCTTGCGACAGGCGCGCGACATTTCGGTACATGGGTGCGACAGTTGGCAATCATCCCCTCCCCACCACAAAGGGGGAGGGTTTAATGACCATAAGATTGACGGTGCAGCTGCTTGGCGCGTGTGCGCTCCTCGCGAGCGCCGCGCCCGCCGGGGCCGAACCGGTAGCCGATGCCGCCACCATCGCCCAGCGGCTGCTTAACACGCTGCGCGAAATCAACGGCGTGCCGGGCATGGGCGCCGCTGTGTGGCAGGACGGCCAGGTCGTCTGGGAAGGTTCGAGCGGCCTGCGCGACGTCGAGGTCGGAGCGCCGGTGACGCGCGACACGCTGTTTCGCCTCGCCAGCGTGTCGAAGCTGTTCACCGTCACCGCCGCCGCAAAGCTTGCGGAAGAGGGCAAGCTCGACCTTGACGCACCGGTGCAAGCGCAGTTGCCGTGGCTCGGCACTCGCTGGCCTGCGATCACCCCGCGCCATCTCGCCGCGCATGTGTCGGGGCTGCCGCACTATCAGGACGTCGATCGCGATCGCGGCGCCGTGCATTATCGCACCGGGCGCGAGGCGGTCGCGATCTTCGCTGATCGCGACCTGCTTAGCCCGCCCGGCACCGCTTACAGCTACTCGTCATGGGGATACACGTTGCTCGGCACCTTGGTGGAGGAGCACGCTGGCCAATCTTTCCCCGACTATGTGACGCGGCAGCTGGTCCCCGGACTCGCGATCCGCGCCGACGCAACACATAGCGGCGATCCCAATGCATCGCGCGCCTATGGCTTCGAAACCGGACGCATCGTCGAAATGCCGCGGCACGACTTCAGCTATACCTGGGGCGGCGGCGGGCTGAGCGGGACGGCGGGCGCGGTCGCCACTTTCGGTGGGCAGATGATCGACGCCAAGATTGTTCGCCCCGCCACCTTCGATGCCATGCTGGTGCCGGTGCTGCTCGCCGACGGGCGGCCTGCGGGCGAACCCGACTATGGCGTCGGCTTCGGCTGGCGGATCAGCCGCGACCCCGATGGCGCACCCTTTGTCCATCACAATGGCAGCGCGATCGGCGCCCGCAGCACCGTCGGACTATGGCGCGCCGAACGCACCGCGGTCAGCGTGCTGGCAAATGCCTCATGGGTGTCGCGGATGGAGCCGACCGCGCAAATGATCGCGGCGCCGTTCCGGCCAGCCCCGGCAGGGCTGACCGCCGCCGCCTGCCCGATCGACACGCAGCGCTACAGCGGCACCTTCGGTGACGCCGCGGTCGAGGGCACCGTCCGCTTTCGGATCAAACAGGGCCTGTGCATCGGCACCGCCGACCAGCATACGGCGATGCGCAGCTATTTCGGCACCGCGATGCAGCGGACCGACGCGCCGCTGACGCTGATCGGGCTCGACCCTGAGGGCGGCCTGGCCCGCGCCGGACTCGTCAACCCATTCGGTATCGCCGATCTGCGCGCGCAGGCTGATGGCAGCTTTGCCGCCGAGATTGCGACCGGACGCCGACTCGTGCTGCGCTTCGATCAGCCCGGCAAATAGCCGCGCCGAACCAGATCATTCTCGAGCATCGCCGCGCCTGTGAACAGATGGCCGGCGATGCCCACCGATTCGGCGCCAGCGACATTCGCCGCCACATCGTCGATAAACAGCGCACCGGTCGGGTCGATGCCGAAGCGGTCAAGCGCGAGGCGGTAAATCGCGGGATCGGGCTTCATCAATTTCTCGGTCCCCGAGACGATGACGCCCTGGAAGCGGTCAAAGATCGGCTGGGTCGGGCGGAAGCCTTCCCAGAATTCATGGCCAAAATTGGTGATCGCGAATAGGGGCACCCCCGCCGCGTCGAGACGTTCGACCAGTTCGAGGCTGCCCGGCATCGGGCCGGGTATCGTCTCATTGAAGCGCGCCGCATAAGCGTCGATCAGCGACGCATGATCGGGAAATTCCGCTTTCAGTTCCGGCAGCATGTCGGCGAGCGGGCGGCCCGCATCATGCTGGAAATGCCATTGCGGCGTCACGACATTCGTCACGAACCATTCGAGTTCGTCCCGATCGGCGATCAGCTTCGCGAAGAGGTAGCGCAAATCCCAGTCGAACAGCACGCGGCCGACGTCGAAGATGACGCTTTGCCGAATCATGCGCGCTCCAGACACGCGAAAGAGCCGCCGGAAGCATCCGACGGCGGTACGCTGTTCATCACAACCAAACGGGGTGAAATCACCCCGCGCCGGGGCATCAGCCCTGGCGCGCCTTGAAGCGGCGGTTGGTCTTGTTGATCACATAGGTGCGGCCACGGCGGCGGATAACGCGGTTATCGCGGTGGCGGTCCTTCAGCGACTTCAGGCTGTTGCGAATCTTCATGGTTCTTGTCCGTAAATCTTGGCGTGGTTACGCGAAGCGGCGCAACTATGGGGATGGGGGTAAAAAGTCAACCGGTCCCCGGCACAAAATCCCCATTTTTCCTGTTCGCATCGAGCGAAGCCGAGATGGCGATTGGTTGTGTACAAGTAAGCGGTATCTCGACTTCGCTCGACACGAACGGAATCGGGAGGGCGAGCTACCCCGCCAGCGCCTTTTGCCTTCGTCGCTGCACCGAAGATCCGTAACCCATCGCCTCGCGGTACTTCACCACGGTGCGCCGCGCGATGTCGTGACCCTCGGCCGACAATTTCTGCGCGATCGTCTCGTCGGACAGGATCGCTTTGCCGTCCTCGGCCTCGATCATTGCCTTGATTCGGCTCTTGATCGATTCGGACGACACCGCGCCATCGCCCTCGGTCGCCGAAATGCCGCTCGAGAAGAAATATTTGAGTTCAAACAGCCCGCGCGCGCACGACAGATATTTGTTGCTGGTAACGCGGCTCACGGTCGATTCGTGCATCCCGATTTCCTCGGCGACCTGGCGCAAGGTCAGCGGGCGCATATGCGCGACGCCGTGGAGGAAAAAGCCCTCCTGCTGCTTGACGATCGCGCTCGCGACCTTGACGATCGTGCGCTGGCGCTGGTCGAGCGCGCGCACCAGCCAGTTGGCGCTCGCCAGCTGTTCGGACAGCCACGCCTTGCTCTTCGTTGCGGCGCCCGTGGCCAGTTCGGTGTAATAGCGGCGATTGACGAGCAGGCGCGGCAAGGTGCCGCTGTTGATCTCGACCGCCCAGCCTTTGGCGGTCTGACGAATGAACAGATCGGGGACGACCGCCTGCGTCGCATCGCCGCCAAATTTCAACCCGGGTTTGGGATCATAATTGCGCAGCTCGCGAATCATGTCGGCGAGATCTTCATCGTCGACCCCGCAGATGCGCTTGAGCTGCGGGAAGGCGCCCTTGGCGACCAGCTCGAGGTGCGCGATCATTGTGGCCATCGCCGGGTCGTAGCGGTCGGCCTCGCGCGCCTGGATCGCGATGCATTCGGCGAGGTCGCGTCCGCCCACCCCTGACGGGTCGAAGCCTTGTACCCCCGCGAGCACGCTCTCGACCAGCGCGAGCGGCACCCCAAGCCGCTGCGCGACCTCGGCGAGGTCGGCGCGCAGATAGCCGGTCTCGTCGATCAGCGCGACCAGCTGCTCGGCGATCATTGCCTCCAGCCCGCTGAACCGCTCGCCGACCTGCGCGAGCAGATGGCCGTGGAGCGTCTCGTTCGCGCCTGCAAAGCTGTCGAAGTCGATGCCCTCGCTGTCGCTGCCCGACAGGCCGACATTGTCGCTCGCGCTGTCGTGGTGAAAGCTTTCGGCGGTCATATCGACATCGAGATCGTTGGTGGTGCCGCTATCGGACGACAGGGCATGGTCGGCGTCAAGCGACGCTGCCTCGGTCACCGGTGCGTCGTCACCCAGGCCGTCACTCGCGTCGGCTGCGCTGCCGTCGTTGTCGCCGGGCGTCGCGTCGAGCAAAGGATTGCCTTCGAGCGCCTCGGCCAGATAGGCTTCGAGTTCGAGGTTCGACAGCGCCAGCAGCTTGATCGCTTGCTGCAGCTGCGGCGTCATCACCAGCGATTGCGACTGGCGGAGATCGAGGCGCGGACCCAACGCCATCGGAAATTACCTGCTTACTTTCCCGTTCGTGTCGAGCGAAGTCGAGACACGTGAAGCCATGCACAAACCCGGCGTGTCTCGACTACGCTCGACACGAACGGAAATGGAAAGCCGCTCATTCGGCATCGGTACGGCCACGGCCGCTCACAACGAGAAGCCCTCGCCCAGATACAGCCGCCGCACTTCGGGGTCGGCGACCAGCTCTTCGGGCGAACCCGCGAGCAGCACCTTGCCGTCATAGATGATGCAGGCACGATCGACGAGGTCGAGCGTTTCGCGGACATTATGGTCGGTGATCAGCACCCCGATACCGCGCGTCTTCAGATCGGCGACAAGGTCGCGAATGTCGGAAATCGACAGCGGGTCGATACCCGCGAAGGGTTCGTCGAGCAGCATGATCGACGGGTTGGCGGCGAGCGCGCGGGCGATTTCGGCGCGACGTCGTTCGCCGCCGGACAGCGCCATCGCCGCCGAATCGCGCAGCCGGGTCAGGCCGAATTCGTCGAGCAATTCCTCGAGCCGCCTCTCGCGCGACACCTTGTCGGGTTCGGCGAGTTCGAGCACCGCGCTGATATTCTGCGCGACGGTCATGCCGCGAAAGATCGAGGTTTCCTGCGGCAGGTAGCCGAGACCCAAGATCGCGCGGCGGTACATCGGCAGCGCGGTGATGTCGGCGCCATCGAGCATGATACGCCCCGCGTCGGGCTTCACCAGCCCCATGATCGAATAGAAACAGGTGGTCTTGCCCGCACCGTTCGGACCGAGCAGTCCCACGACCTCGCCCTTGCCGACCGAGAGCGACACGTCGGACAGCACGGTGCGCTTGTCATAGCTTTTGGCGATCGAAATGACCGCGAGGCCGTTCCCCGCCGCCGCATCGTCGCGCGCGTGCGCCTTATGCTCGGCGACGCCGTGATCGGCGTCGGCCATCAGCGTCGCCGGGGTCGCTTCGTCGTGGGTCATGCTGGATCGCTTCCTGAGGACATATGCACGGGCGTTACCCGAGGAGCGCCGCCAAGGTCAATCTGGCAAGATTTTTGCAGGGTGGCGCAAAGCGCGATCTAATGCCCCGCCTGCGGGCCGCGCGCGATGCCCGACAGGGCGAGCTGTTCGTCGATCGCGGCGAGCAACCGCGCCAACGCGGCTTCGTCGTTCGCCTCGGCGCGCGCGACCAGCACGTCCTGCGTGTTCGACGCGCGGAGCAGCCACCAGCCGTCGTCGGTCAGCACGCGCGCGCCATCGGTGCGATCAACCTCTGCCCCCGCCGCGGTCAGCCGCGCGAGAACTTCCTCCACAATGGCGAATTTGCGCACCTCATCGACCTGGAAACGCAGCTCCGGCGTGTTGACCATCGGCGCCATCGCCCCGCGCAGCGCGGTGACGCTCTGCCCCAGCTTCGTTGCCGCTTCGATCAATCGCACCGCAGCGTAAGGCGCGTCGTCATAGCCATAATAGCGGTCGGCGAAAAACACATGACCGCTCATCTCGCCCGCGAGCGGGCTGCCCGTTTCCTTCATCTTTGCTTTGATCAAACTATGGCCTGTCTTCCACATCAGCGGCGTGCCGCCGAGTTCGGAAACGCGATCAAACAGCGCCTGACTCGCCTTCACATCGGCGATGATCGTTGCGCCGGGCATGTCTGGCAGCAGCGCCGCGGCATAGATTTGCAGCAGTTGGTCGCCCCAGATCACCCGGCCCTCGCCGTCGATCGCGCCGATCCTGTCGCCATCTCCATCGAAAGCGACGCCGAAATCGAGGCGCTTGTCGGCGACGAGCTTGCGCAAATCGGCCAGATTTTTCTCTTCGGTGGGATCGGGATGGTGGTTCGGAAAATGGCCGTCGATGTCGGTAAACAACAAATGATGCTCGCCCGGCAACTTCGCGGTCAGCTTCTCGATGACAGTGCCCGCGGCGCCATTGCCCGCATCCCAGCCGACCCGATAGGCGCCGCCGGCGAAACCCTCGACCAGCCGATCGACATAGGCGTCGATGATGTCGATGCCCTGCGTGGCACCTTCGCCAACGTCCCAATCCCCCGCAGCAGCCATTTCGCCGATCCGCTGAATGTCAGCGCCATAGAAAGGCCGTCCCTGCATCACAAATTTGAAGCCATTATAGTCGGGGGGATTGTGGCTGCCGGTTATCTGGATGCCGCCATCCACATCTTCGGTTGAGGCCGCGTAATAGAGCATCGGCGTCGGCCCCAGCCCGACGTTCAAGGCATCGACCCCCGCGGCGTTGATCCCGGCGATCAGCGCATCGCACAGCATCGGCGACGACAGCCGCCCGTCAAAACCGACCGCGACGCGCTTGCCGCCGACGCGCGCGACCAGCGTCGCAAAGCTGCGTCCGATCGCATAGGCGTCGGCAGCGGACAGCGTGTCGCCGACGATGCCGCGGATGTCATATTCACGCAGCAGCGTGGGATGGAAGATATGGGTCATGGGGGATCCTGTTGGGGGGGAGAGAAATTCAGGCAGCAGCGAAGAGATCGCCGTCGGGATGAAAGCGCTCGCGCGTCGGCAGGTTCAGCCCGCCCATCGCCTCGCGCAATTCCTGCCGCGCGACGACATGACCGATGCCCATGCCGCCCAGATGCGCCTTGTCGAGCAGGGTGAGCCCGGCGGGGAAGAGCTCGCGATAGATCACGCGCTCGCCGAGCCCCGGAATGACACGAAAGCCGACGCGGCGCGACAGCTGGCTGAGCGCTTCGCCAACGCGGCGCATATTGTGCGCGTCGACATGCTGGAGGCGGTTGCGCAGGACGATCCAGTCGATCGTCCGCCCGTCGGTCTTGGCGCGCGCCTTGCGCGTGTCCCAGATCAGTTCGGAGTAAAAGCTGGGGCGGGTAACCTGGAACGTCTCGGGATCGACCTGCCCGATCAGGTCGAAATCGATGAAGCTGTCGTTGATCGGGGTGACGAGCGTGTCGGCGGTCATCGCCAGGTGGCGCGCAAAGACGTCGTCGCGCCCGGGGGTGTCGGCGACGAAATAGTCGCAATCCTCAGTCATGCGCGCGACCTGCGCGTCGAGTTCCTCGATCGTGGTGCCTTCGAACACTTCAAACTGCGGCATCGGCAGCGCGATATCGCGGCGCTTCGCGGTGTTCGTGCGATTCTCGAGATAACGGTGAAAGGTGCGCTGGCGCGGGTCGAGATCGAGCCCGGCGACCTTCCAGCCTTGGCTCGCCAGCGCGACCGCAAAATGCACCGCGCAGGTCGATTTGCCGGTGCCGCCCTTTTCATTGGCAAAGATGATCCGGTGCGGGGCGGGTTTGGTCACGCTGTTCGTCATGGGCAGTTGCGATTTTCCGGTTGGCGGCGCATGGCGGCGGCGCGAGTGGTGCAGTTGCGCCGCCAATATCGGAGGCAGGGCAAGCGTGCAAATCATCCGTGATATCGCGACGCTGCACCGGGCCATCGCCGCGCTGAAGCAGGACGGCAAAAGCGTGGCTTTGGTGCCGACGATGGGCGCACTGCACGACGGGCACCTCTCGCTCGTCCGCATGGGACGGCGCGTCGCCGACCATGTCGTCGTGTCGATCTTCGTCAACCCGACCCAGTTCGGTCCCAACGAGGATTTCGCCGCCTACCCGCGCGACGAGGCTCGCGATGCTGCACTGCTGGTCGAGGAAGGCGTGGCGCTGCTCTGGGCGCCCGATGTCGCGGTCATGTATCCGGGCGGTCACAGCACCCATATCGAGGTCGCCGAACTCGGCGCCGATTATTGCGGTGCCGCGCGTCCCGGTCATTTCGACGGCGTCGCCACCATCGTCGCCAAATTGTTCAACCAGGTCCGCCCCGATGTCGCGATCTTTGGCGAAAAGGACTGGCAGCAGCTCGCGATCATCCGCCGCATGGCACGCGACCTCGATTTCGGGCTCGATATTTTGGGGGTGCCGATCGCGCGTGATGCCGACGGCCTCGCGCTGTCGTCGCGCAATGCCTATCTCTCGGCTGAACAGCGCAGCGCCGCCGTCGCCTTTCCGAAAGCGCTCAAGTCCGCAGCTGCCGCGCTGGCGAGCGGCGGCGATATGTACGAAACGCTCGCGAAGGCCGAAGCGGCGATCGTCGCCGGCGGGTTCGACAGCGTCGATTATATCGCGCTCGCCGACGCCGACAGTCTGGAAAGATTGGACAGTTTTCGCGGCCCGGCCCGGCTGCTGGCGGCCGCGCGGATCGGCAAAACGCGCCTGATCGACAATTATCCCGTGGGCTGACGAAAGGCAAAAGCGGCAGAATTCAGCCGTTTCTGCGACCTATCCCCAAGAAATTACCCACGATGTTAACGCTTTGTTGACCATAAGCCGCAAGGGTGGACCTCGAAGCTTCCTGTGGGGGGAAGCGACAGGGGGTTTTTATGGCCAACAGTCTGAAGTCCGCGCAATATCTGATCGAAAGCCGCTTGCTTGATGCGGCGCGCGGCGACGCCAATGCTTATTTCGATCTCGGCATCGCTTTCTCGACCGGGACCGGCGGGGTGGATGTCGACCTGATCCAAGCGCATAAATGGTTCAACCTCGCCGCGCTCGGCGGCAACAAGGAAGGCCAGCAATGCCGCGCCGACCTGTCTGATGAAATGAGCCGCGACGAAATCGCCGAAGCGCAGCGCCAGGCCCGCGCCTGGCTCGACGAAACCGCTCGCCGCCCGGCCGCGCGGCGATTTGCGGCGTAACCGTTCTTTCGGAACCGCAGGCTCCATTTTTTGGTTCGCACAAAGCCACAAAGCCACAAAGCCACAAAGAATCTGGCTCGGGCAAACAGTCTCAATCTTTCAATTTACCGTGCGGCTGGTGCATCGTGTATGTGAGGATGCCGCTTCGCAGTCGACGCAGCTCTTCGTGCCTTTGCGTCTTTGTGCGAAAATCTTTTCTTCAGCCTTTGGCCTAGCCCGCCCGCCGAAACGGCATATGCCCTTCCAGCCAGTCCATCTCGGCTTCTTCGGCGCGGCGTTCCTGCTCCAGAAAATCGGCAACCGCGCGGCGAAACCCGGGATCGGCGATGAAATGCGCCGACCAGGTCGCCACCGGACCATAGCCGCGCGCGAGCTTGTGACCGCCCTGCGCGCCCGCTTCGACCCGTGCCAGCCCGCGCGCGATCGCGATGTCGATCGCGCGGTAATAGCATAGTTCGAAATGCAGGTAGGGAATGTCGATCAGGCAGCCCCAATAGCGCCCGTAGAGCGTGTCGGCACCGAGGAAGTGCAAAGCCCCCGCCACGGCTTGCTCGCCATCATAGGCGAGCAGCAGGACGATCTGCTCGGCCATCCGCGCGCCGATCAGGTCGAACGCCGCGCGGGTCAGATAGGGCTGACCCCATTTGCGCGCGCCGGTGTCCTGATAGAAGAGCCACATGGCGTCCCAATGTTCGGGGCGGATCTCGTCGCCAGTCAGCTCCTCGATCCGCAACCCGTCGACCGCCCGCGCGCGCTCCTTGCGCAACTGCTTACGCTTCGCGGAAGTCAGCGTGGCGAGGAAATCGTCGAAGCTGGCGTAACCCACATTGGCGAAATGGAACTGGATGTCGCGGCGGATCAGCCAGCCGGCGCTTTCGAACAGCGGCATCTGATCGGGCGCGACAAAGGTCGCGTGCGCCGATGACAGCCCGTTCTGGCGCACCACCGTTTCGGCAGCGCGGATCAACAGCCGCGCGTCGTCGCTGTCCGGCGCCAGCAACCGCGGCCCCGGCACCGGGGTGAAGGGCGCCGCGATCTGAAGCTTGGGATAATAATCGCCCCCCGCCCGCGTCCACGCGTCGGCCCAGCCTTGATCGAAGACATATTCGCCCTGGCTATGCGACTTCAGATAGGCGGGCGCGGCGGCGAGCAGCGCGCCAGTCTCGTCCTCGACAAGCAAGGGCGCCGCCTGCCAGCCCGTTCCCGGCCCGACGCTGCCCGATTCCTCGAGCAGGGACAGGAAAGCGTGGCCGACAAACGGATTGCCGCCGTCATGCAGCGCGTCCCACGCCGTGGCATCGACCGCGGCGACACCTGTGCCGAGCGAAATCATCCGTGACGGGGGGTCGGCTTCGGCCATTCGGCGTCTGTCCTCTCTTGGTGTGTCCCCGCGCAGGCGGGGACCCATCACCGGCCGGTGCCAGTTTGAATCGACAGGAGATGGACCCCCGCCTTCGCGGGGGAACATAGACCTCTTTACTTCAACAAAGTCATAGCTTCTAGGCCGGGCGCACCGCGACGATCGCGTCGGCCTCGACCGCAGCACCCAGCGGCAGCACCGCGACGCCGACCGCGGCGCGGGCATGACGGCCCGCATCGCCGAACAGCGTTTCGAACAGGTCCGACGCGCCATTGGCGACCTTCGCCTGATCGGTGAAGCTGGGGGCGCTGTTGATGAATACACCCAGCTTGATGACGCGCTCGATACGCGACAGATCGCCGCCCAGCGCCTGCGCGATCTGCGCGATCAGCATCAGCGCGACACGCTGCGCCGCATCCTGGCCGCCGGCGACATCCATGTCGTCGCCAAGGCGGCCGGTCACGACCTGCCCGTCGCGGAATGGCAGCTGGCCGCTGACATAGAGCAGCCCGCCATGCTCGACGACGGGGACATAAGCGGCGACGGGCGCGGCGGCCGTGGGCAGTTCGAGTCCGAGTTCGGCAAGTTTTGCGGCGATATCCATGGGTCTTCCTTCTTAAACGGGTTCGGGGGCCGGAGCGGGAACATTTTCAGCGAGCCGGGCGAGGATCCAGTCCTGCGCCGCCGCCCAGTCATCGATGCGCGCATGGGCATAAGGCGACGGCGCGATCTTGTCGGCGATCGCGGGTTCGCCGACCAGGTGGAGCCGCCACACTTCGGGCGCTTCCTGCGCCACCGATTGATGATGCCCCGCCAGATCGTCGATGAACAGCGCGACTGAGGGCTGATATTGCTCGATCAACCGGCGCACCGGCTCGCCCTTACCGCCGCGGCTGCCGATCACCGGCGCGTGAAAATCGTGGAGCGCGAGCTGCTCGATCCGCGCCTGCTGATGGTCGGGGCCGACGTTGGTCAGCACGACGATGTCGGCCTGCTCGGCAATCGCCGCCATCGCAGCGAGCGCCCCGGGAATCGGATATTGCCGCGTCATTTCGGAGCGAAAGAAGCTGTCGAGCAGCGGCCACACTTCGGTCGCCTCCAGCGGCGTCCCGCATTCCTTGCGTTTCAGCGCTCCGGCAAAACTGGCGTCCTCGATGCGGAACAGCACGCCATGCTCGGCGTCGACCCATTCCGCAAAGGGCACGACCATGTGCATCAGCACCTCGTCGCAATCGGTGATGACGAGCGGGCGGTTCATAGAGGCATTCCTTCGAGTCGCTGTGACGCCGCGGCGAGCGCAGCGGGCGGCACCTGCAACGCATCGGCGCAGGCGACAAGGTCGTTTTCATGGTTCGCAAGAAACGACAGGATCGCCGCCAGCGTTGCGCGTTCGCCCAGCGACGCGCGCAGTTCATCCGGCGCCAGCCCGGTCAGCGCGAGCAACCGCTCGGCGCGCGGTTCGTCGCTTAATATCCAACCAAGCGCCTGAAGCGCCAATGCTGCGTCGTCGTCGTGCAAGGCAGTTTTCCCTTCAAAGGGAGGCAATTGTGTCGTGCGGCCGATTCGCCTAAACGGGCCGCGAACGCAAGGTGGGGAAGCGAAATATCATGGGCAAGACGATATTGGTCGTCGAAGATAATGAGCTGAACCTGCGCCTGTTCTGTGACTTGCTCAACGCTCATGGCTATACTGCCCACCCGGTGCGCGACGGACGCGATGCGCTGGCCAAGGCGCGCGAGATCGGCCCCGATCTGATCATCATGGACATCCAGCTGCCGCATGTCAGCGGGCTCGAGCTGATCGGGCAGATGAAGGCCGACCTGACGCTGCGCGCGGTGCCGATCATGGCGGTGACCGCCTATGCGGGGAAGGGCGACGAGGAGCAGATCAGGGCGGCGGGGGCCGAGGCCTATGTTTCGAAGCCGATTTCGGTGATCAAGTTCATCGAGAGCGTCGGGGCGTTTGCCTGACCACGCACGGCGGTGTGACGCTGGCCGTTTTCGGCTGGCCGCAGATGGTTCCTTCATCGTCATCCCGGACTTGATCCGGAATCCATGGCCGCGCTGTCGTCATGGATCCGGGATCAAGTCCGGGATGACGAAGCTTGCCGAACGACCGTTCCCACCCACGACGGAGATTTCACCGGCGCAAAAGAAGGGCGGCCCCGTTGGCCGCCCTTTGCATGCAGTTCGAAAGTCAGGCGTTGCAGCGCCCATCGTTATCGACGCTACGCGAAACACTCTGTTCGCCCCAAGGGGCAGCATAATGGATCGCCACCATCGCGGCGGATGCTTCGATCACCGCGGTCCACAAGCGATGGAGGCGGTTCGTTTCGGGGGCGTGGGTCATGGTTGGTCTCCTGCATCCGGTGCCACGAGAGGAGGGAGAGGGGCGGCCCGGACACCCCGTTTCTAATCCGGTAGCGATGGCAATTGGCGCTAAAATTGACCGTGCAAGTGACCAATTTTCGCGTTATTATGTCAATCATGCGAAAAATGATCGATCTCGACAGTTTCGACCGGCGGCTGCTGGAACTGGTGCGGCACAATAACCTCGAACCCGCGCGGGTGCTGGCGGACAAGGTCGGCCTGTCGCTGTCGGCGGTGCTGCGCCGCCTGCGGCGGCTGCGCGACGAGCAGGTGATCGTCGCAGATATTGCGGTGGTCAATCCGGCGCTCACCGGCTCGGCGCTGACGATGCATGTGCTGGTCCAGATGCAACAGGCGGGGCCGCAGACGATGGACAATTTCGCCCGCGACATCGTGCGCCATCCCGAAATCACCGCCGCGTGGGATGTGACCGGCGATGATGATTTCCTGCTGAAGGTTCAGGTCGGCACGATGGAGGAATATGACGCCTTCGTCCGCCGCGCGCTGGGCGAGGACAAGGGTGTCCATTCGTTCACGACGCTGATCGCGATCCGCAACATCATCGAGAATGAGGTCGCGCGGCGGCCGCTGCGCGGCGGGTAAGGCGCACGGTTTGGATTGACGGCGCGTCGGTCGGGAAACGACTAATTTTATCCTCCCTGTGGCGAAGCCATGGGGAGGTGGCAGCGCGAAGCGCTGACGGAGGGGCTTGGGCGCAACCGTTGCTGCCCCTCCACCCCTTGCTTCGCAAGCGGTCCCCCTCCCCATGGCTGCGCCACAGGGAGGATTTTCTCCTCATCGTCATCCCAAAACGGACATCGTCCAGACACGAAAAAGGGCGGCACGACGGCCGCCCTTCTGATCGATCCCCGTCTTCGCGGGCATGACGCATTTCCAAACCCGCGCGCTTTCAGCGCCCGGGGAAAGGCCTCACTTGATCTTCGATTCCTTGAACTCGACATGCTTGCGCACGCGCGGGTCATATTTGCGCACCGACATTTTTTCGGTCATCGTGCGCGGGTTCTTTTTCGTCACATAGAAAAAGCCCGTGTCGGCGGTGCTCACCAGCTTGATCTTGACGGTCGTCGGCTTGGCCATGGCCCTGTTCCTCGAAATATTGGCGCATTGTCCGACGGGCGGGCGATGCGGCGGGACCTGGCGCCCCGACGGTTCGTGATGAAAAAATATGAGGGCCGCGCACGAGGCGCCGCCGCCAATATCCGCGCGCCTCTGACCGGATTCGGCGCTTCTGTCAAGCAAAAGAGCGGGCGGACGGCGTGGCAGCCGTCCGCCCGGGAGGGGGCTCGGTGGGCTGTTAAGCGGCCCTGATCTCGAAGCGAACCGTCATCGTCTTCCAGCTTTCCTCGGCCACGCCGCCGCGCGTCGCGGGGGTGAAGCGCCATTTGGTAAGCGCGCGGCGTTTGGTTTCGGCAAAAAAGCCCGGACTGTCGGTGCTGACCAGTTCGACCGCCTTCACCCGCCCGTCGGTGCCGATCAGGACGCGGACTTTGGCGACGCCCTCGATCTCGCGGCGCTGTTCGCTCGCCGGATAGTCGGGCTGGAACGCCCCGGCGTAGCGCGGGTCGAGCTCGGCGAGCACCAGCTTGGGCGCGAGCGGCGGCGCGGGCGGATCGGCAAGGACCGTCGGCCCGGTGCCTGTGCCCGCTGACGGGGTATAGGGTCGCTCGGGGTCGCCCGCTGGCGCATCTGGCGTTTGCGGTTCGAACGGCGATTCGCTGGCGGTGAAATCCGGCTCGCTGGATTGCCGCTCCTGCGGCTTTGCCTTGTCTGCCTCGGGCGTCACCGGCTTGGGAAGCGTGATCGTCTCCCATGGTTCGGATTCGAACAGCGGCGGCGTGACGACAACCATCGGCGACAGCGCAACCGCGACGACCAGCGCGGCGGGCAGTCCGACGGCAAGCAGCGCCGCAACCGGGTGGCGGCCATGGTCGCTGCCATAGCTGTTGCGCGGGAGGACAGTCGGTGTTCCCGCGGGCGCTATCGTCGTCTCGGGCGCGGTCATGATCGACGAAATCAGGGGTATCAGGGTCATGGCATCTCTCCTTGCCTGTCAGACCCGGCCCCGCCGTGTTTCGACCACCGCTATCGGCCAAGTCAGATTTTGGTGATAGTATATCATCACTTGTTTTGTCAAGCTTGAAGGTAGGCAAGTGCTGGTGTGTTCCTTCGCTGTTATTGCGTCAGCCAGCCGCCAGCCGCGCGACCGCCTGATCTTTCGCAATCAGCGGCAGCAGTTCGGCCATGTCGGGACCATGATCGCGCGCCGTCAGCGCGCGGCGCAGCGGCAGGAACAGGCCGCGGCCTTTTACCCCTGTCGCCTCTTTCACCGCGGCGGTCAGCGCGTGCCAGGGGTCGGCGCTCCAGCCGATCGCGGGCGCCGCGGCAGCAGCAGCGGCCAGCACCGCGCGGTCGGCATCGTCGACCGGCGGCGGCACGAGCGGACCATCGAACACCACCACCCAATCAGCGGCCTCGGCAACCGTCATCAGGTTCGGGCGAATCGCATGCCAGCGCGCCGCGGTGATTGCAGCGGGCAGCCGATCCGCGACCGCTTCATACTCGGTATGATGCAGGATCTTCTGGTTGAGCAGCGCCAGCTCGGCCTGGTCGAAGCGCGCCGGGGCGCGGCCGAAGCGCGCGAAATCGATGCCTTCGATCAGCGATATCAGGCTGGTCACCGGCTCGACCGGATCGCTGGTGCCGAGGCGCGCGAGCAACGCGGCGAGCGCAATCGGCTCGATCCCTTCGTCTCGCAGGCTGGCCATGCCGAGCGAGCCAAGCCGCTTCGACAATTTACCTTCGGTCCCGACGAGCAACGCCTCATGCGCAAATTGCGGCGGCGTCGCGCCCAGCGCATCGAACATCTGGATCTGCGTCGCCGTGTTCGACACATGATCCTCGCCGCGCACGACATGGGTGATGCCCATCGCGATATCGTCGATCACGCTGGGCAGCAGATAGAGCCAGCTGCCATCGGCACGCCGCACCACCGGGTCGGACATCGTTTTTGGCTCAAAATACTGCTCTCCGCGAACCATATCAGTCCACTCGATCGGCGCGTCGTGATTGAGACGAAAGCGCCAATGCGGCGCCACGCCCTCTGGCACCGGCGCATCGGCGGGCTTGCGCTCGTAAACCGGCGGCAATCCGCGCGACAACAGGATCTTGCGGCGAATATCGAGTTCTTCGGGCGTCTCGTAACAGGCATAGACGCGGCCCGCCGCCTTCAGCTTGGCGAATTCGGCCTCATATAGCGCGAACCGTGCCGACTGCCGCTCCTCGCCATCGATGTCGAAGCCGAGCCACGCGAGGTCGGCGCGGATCGCCTCGACATACTCTTCTTTTGAGCGTTCGAGATCGGTGTCGTCGATCCGCAGCAGGAAGCGCCCGCCATGTTTGCGCGCCCATAGCCAGTTATGCAGCGCGGTGCGGACATTGCCGACATGCAGGATGCCGGTCGGCGAGGGAGCGAAGCGGGTAATGACGGTCATGCCGCGCGCCTATAACCGCTTCGCTCCGCGCGCGCGACCCCGTCGTGCAGCGTCAGGCCGCGCGGCGGCGCTCCGGCCAATAGGCCCAAGCGATAGTGAGCAACGAGACGATCAGGATGACGCTATATTCCATCCCGTTACGCCCGCCACCGACGACGAACCAGCCGAACGGCAAATGGACAAGCACCATGCCGAGCGTCAGGATCGCGGCATGGCCAAGCGCCACAAAACTCGTCCAGCGGCGCGCCAGCATCAGCACCGGGCCGACCAGTTCGAACAAAGTTACGCCGAGCGCCCAACCGAACCCCAACGGGAAGCCTTGGGCTTCCAGCCAGACGCCGAACGGCGCAACACCGCCGGCGATCAGGCGGAAAGCGCCGTGGATCAAAATCAGCAGCGCGACGGTGATCCGCAGCACGTCGAGCGCGCGCTCGGCCTTTTGTGGAGGCGCCTTTTCTCCCAGCAACCCCATATCCCGCTCCCCCTTATTGCGGTTTCCCGGTCCGCGAGCTTAGCGGAGCCCAGCGGGGCGGCGAAGACACGTCGAGGTACTGGTACCGGCGATACGCGGTCAGCCGGTGCGGAAGCCGTGGGTGATAGGATAGCGGCGGTCACGGCCGAAATTGCGGGTCGACAGCTTGACCCCCGGCGGCGCCTGACGCCGCTTATATTCAGCTAGCATCAGCAGGCGTTCGATCCGCACCACCACATCGCGCTCGAACCCATGTCGCGCCACGACATCGTCGACGCTCGCTTCCTCTTCGACCAGCATGTGGAGCATCCGGTCGAGATCGGCATAGGGTGGCAGGCTGTCCTCATCCTTCTGGTCGGGACGCAGTTCGGCACTCGGCGGCTTGGTGATGATCGTCTCGGGCATTACCGGCGCCACCCGGTTGCGCGACAGCCGCGGCACATTGTCGTTGCGCCACTTTGCGACCGCGAACACCGTCATCTTATACGCGTCCTTCAGCGGATTGTAGCCGCCCGCCATGTCGCCATAGATCGTTGCATAACCGACGCTCATCTCGCTCTTGTTGCCCGTCGTCAGCAGCATCGGCCCGAATTTGTTCGACAGCGCCATCAAGGTCACGCCGCGGATGCGCGACTGGACATTTTCTTCGGTGATATCGACCTCGACGTCGGCAAAGCTGCCCGCCAGCATCGTATCGAACGCCTCGACCGCCGGGACGATCGAGATCGTGTCTAGCTTGCACCCGATCAGCTCGGCACAGCCCGCTGCGTCATCAAGACTCGCCTGACTGGTAAAGCGGCTGGGCATCATCACGCACCACACCCGATCGGGGCCGAGCGCGTCGGCAGCGATCGCGGCGCAGATTGCCGAATCGATCCCGCCCGACAGCCCAAGTACGACGCCGGGGAAGCGGTTGCGTTCGACATAGTCGCGCAAGCTGACGATCATCGCGCTATAGATATCGGCCGGATGCGCCTCCCATTCCGCAATCGCACCGGCGTTGCACGTCCAGCCGTTGGCGCCTTTGGTCCAGCGCGTGACCCGTTCCTCGGCTTCCCAGTCGGTCAGCCGATGCGCGGTCGAGCCATCGCTGTTCAGCACGAACGAACAGCCATCGAACACCAGTTCGTCCTGCCCGCCGATGCGGTTCAAGAAGATCAGCGGCAGCCCGGTCTCGGCAACGCGGCCCGCGAACACCTGGCTCAGCCGCCTTTCGTCCTTGTCGATTTCATAGGGGCTGCCGTTGACCGAGATCAGCAGTTCGGCGCCCCGATCGGCCAGATGCCGCGATACTTTAGGCAGCCAGCCATCCTCGCAGATCGGCAGCCCAAGTTTGATGCCGCGCCACTCGACGATGTCGGGCAGCGGGCCAGGAGAAAACACGCGCTTTTCGTCGAAGGTGCCATAATTGGGCAGTTCGTGCTTGCGCCGCGTCGCGACGATCCGGCCGCCATCGAGCAGCGCGATGATATTATAGAGCGCATCGCCGTCTCGCTCGACCGACCCGACGAGCATCGCCGGACCACCATCGCCGGTGTCGGCTGCAAGCTCGGCGAGCAGCGTCGCGGCCCGGTCGGCCAACGCGGGTTTGAGCACGAGATCCTCGGGCGGATAACCGATCAGCTGCAATTCGGGGTAGAGGATCAGGTCGGCCCCGCGGTGCCGCGCCCGCACCGCGCGCATCGCGTCGGCATTGGCGGCAAGGTCGCCGACCGCCTGCGTCATCTGGGCCAGGACGATGGTGAGCGTGTCGGCAGCGTCGGTCATGACGCCGAGCCTTACCCCCGGCGGCGGCGATTGCAATGTCGGACCTTATCCGAACAAGAGCGTCGGCAGATACCGGCCCGGGATCATCGTGAACCCGCCAGCGATGACCAGTCCGGCGTAAACCCCAACCATCGCTCGGCGATGGGCTTCGATATTGCCGCGCCGCGCATTCCAGATGCTGACAGGGATCGAATAGAGCGTCAGGACCGAGAAGATATGGATCGGCCCGATGCCGCCGGTCAGACTGCGCAGCCAGAAACTGTCGATTGCGGTCACCACCATCATCAGCGCCCAGATACGTCCGGCCGCCTTGTGCCCCGGCGTCCCCTTCGGACCCCACAGCACCCAGGCGCCGAGCGGAACCGCCGGAATGACGGTGCCGAGATGGATCCACAAGGCCCAGGCGGGGGTTTGATAGTCATTGCCGTCGCCGCGCATCACAAAGCCAAGCACGATCGTCACCGACAGGCCGACGAGGATCAGCAGCGCCCGCCGGATGAGCGGCGCCGAACTGCGGGGGTGGGAGGAGGCGAGCATTGCGGCGGGCATGAGCATTTGTCCTTGGCTGTTATCCGGGGCCGATTCCGGGTTGGTGATGCAAGGATGGCTCGACGCCGTTGACGGGCAAGCGCGGCTTCGTCAGCGCGGTCAAAACTTCGCAAAACCGGCACCTATGCCAGTTGACGAAGCGTGAAGCGGCGGCCAGACACTTGGCGCATGGCACGACAGATTGCGGTCGAACTTTTTCTGATGGTGCTGGCGGGCATCGTGCTGGCGCTGATCGGCCCCTTCGGCAGTTACGCGCTGCCCCTCACCCAGCGACTGGTCCTGTGGCCGCTGATGCTCCTGTCGGGCTATCCGGTTTTTCGCGGGCTGGGGGTCGTATCACGTTGGCTGGCCGAGGTGACGCATGTCCCGCTGGCGATTGCCGTGGCGCTGGCGCTGGCGGTCGGGGCGCTGCCGGTGACATTGGTCGTCGCGCTGCTGTGGTTCCGCGTTCCCGCGGACGCCTTGTTGCGGACGCCGGGGCTCGGGCCGCTCTACCTGCAAGTGCTCATCGTCGGGCTGATCGTCCATGTCGCGATGCATTTGCTGTTTCGGCCCGCCGCGAGCCGCGAAGCGGACCTTCCCGCAGCGCCGTCGCTCGCCATTTTGCCCGATGCCGCAACCAGCCCCGAACCGGCCATGCCGCTGCCGTCGGGCTTTGGTCCTATCCATGCGCTCAAGGGCGAGGATCATTATGTCCGCGTCATCGGCGACGGGCGCAACGAGCTGGTCCTGATGCGGATGCGCGACGCGATTGCGCAGCTGGGCGGCGCCGACGGGCTGCGTGTCCATCGCAGCTGGTGGGTGACGCGCGCGGCGGTAGTGGCGGTGCGCCGCGACGGACGCGCCGCGATCCTGACACTCCCGGGCGGACAAGAGGTACCCGTGTCCCGCGACATGATGCCAGCGTTGCGCGCGGCGGGATGGCTTTAACCCCTTCCCCTATCGCCCCCCGCTGGCTAAGGGGCGCGCAATCCTATTCCGCCGCGAAAGGGCCGCGCACCCCATGAAACTGATCTCCGGCAACAGCAACCTTCCCCTCGCCCGAGCGATCGCGGACTATCTGGAACTGCCGCTGACCGACACCAGCGTGCGCCGCTTTGCCGACGAGGAAGTGTTCGTCGAGATCCATGAAAATGTTCGCGGCCAGGATGTCTTCATCGTCCAGCCGACCAATTTCCCCGCCAACGACAATCTGATGGAACTGCTGATCATCACCGACGCGCTGCGCCGCGCCTCGGCAAAACGCATCACCGCGGTCGTTCCCTATTTCGGCTATGCCCGTCAGGACCGTAAACCCGGCCCGCGCACGCCGATTTCGGCCAAGCTCGTCGCTAATCTGATCACCACCTCGGGCGCCGACCGCGTCCTCGCGATCGACCTCCACGCCGGGCAGATCCAGGGCTTTTTCGACATCCCGACCGACAATCTCTACGCCGCGCCGGTGATGAGCGCCGACATTCAAGCGCGCTTTGCGGGCAAGAATCTGATGGTCGTGTCGCCCGACGTCGGCGGCGTGGTGCGCGCCCGCGCGCTCGCCAAACGGCTCGACAACGCCCCGCTGGCAATCGTCGACAAGCGCCGCGAGCGCGCCGGCGAATCCGAAGTGATGAACATCATCGGCGACGTTAAGGGCCGCTTCTGCATCCTGATCGACGACATCGTCGATTCGGCGGGAACGCTGTGCAATGCCGCCGGGGCGTTGAAGGCGGCGGGCGCCGAGGGCGTCGTCGCTTATTGCACCCACGGCGTCTTGTCGGGCGGCGCGGTCGCGCGCGTCGAAGCGAGCGAGCTGACCGAACTGGTCATCACCGATTCGATCCAGCCGACCGACGCGGTCAACGACAGCAAGAAGGTCCGCGCGCTCACCGTCGCGCCGCTGCTCGGCGAGGCGATCAAGCGCATCGCCGACGAGTCGAGCGTTTCCTCGCTGTTCGACTAGGAGGGTCTGATGACCAATCCCGACATCTTCACCCAGCCGCTGCATCTCGGTCTGGGCGCAACCGCGACCGCCCAACCCGCGTTCGACGGCATGCAATGGTATGCGGACTACGAGACGCGCACCGCTGCTGACGGACCCGAAGGACGGCTGGTGAGCGCCCATCGCTTCACCGAAAGCTGGACAAGCTGGGAAATGCACCCTGCGGGCGACGAAGTCGTCCTGTGCCTCGACGGTGCGATCACTCTGCATCAGGAAATGGCTGATGGCACGGCGCAATCAATCGCGCTGAAGCCCGGCGAATATGCGGTCAACCCGCCCGGTTGCTGGCACACCGCCGATGTCGATGGCGAAGCCAGCGCGCTGTTCATCACCGCCGGGGTCGGCACCGAGCATCGGCCGCGCTGATATGACCCGTCCATCCGACATCGCCCTCGCCAATCGCCTTGCCGACGCCGCCGGCACCGCGATCCGTCCGCTGTTTCGGTCTAACTGGACGCATGAGGCGAAAGCCGACGCGTCGCCGGTTACCGAAGCCGACCGCGCCGCCGAAACCGCGATGCGGCGGATCCTCGACGCCGAAGCGCCACGCGACGGCATTATCGGCGAGGAATTTGGCGCCGAACGCCCAGACGCGTCGCGGCAATGGGTGCTCGACCCGATCGACGGCACCGTCAGCTTCATGGCCGGACGCCCGATTTTCGGTACCCTGATCGCGCTGCTGCAAGACGGCTGGCCGGTGCTGGGCATCATCGACCAGCCGATCAGCGGCGAACGCTGGGTCGGCGCGCTGGGGCAACCGACCCTGTTCAACGGCAAGCCCGCGCGCACCCGCACCTGCCGCGCCCTCGCCGATGCGACCCTCGCCACCACCGGGCCGCAATATTTCGGCGATCATGACGCCGAGCACTTCATGGCGCTCGCCGCCAAGACCGCGCACAAAAGGCTGATCTTTGGCGGCGACTGTTACAATTACGGCCTGCTGGCGAGCGGCCATGTCGATTTGGTCGTCGAGGCCGGGCTAAAGCTGCACGATTTTGCCGCGCTCGTCCCCATCGTCGAAGGCGCGGGCGGGACGATGTGCGACTGGAACGGCGACCCGCTCAACGCCGACAGCGCGGGCCATGTCATCGCACTCGGCGATCCGGCGCGGCTCGAAGATGTGATCGAAGGCCTCGCCTGCGACCACTGACGCGCGGCAACCTCGGCGTCAGAAGATGCCGAGGAACTTCTTGCGCTGCTTGCCGCCTTCATCCTTCGACTGCTTCCCGTCCTCGCCCTTCGCCGTCGTGCCTTTGCCGACATCGTCGCGCACGTCGCCCTTCGTCGTGCGCTGCGCGCTGGCGCGCGCGCCAGCGAGGATCGGACCGCATTGCGCCGATTTCGCATCGCCCGGATCGACAAAGGGGATGATCGCCGCAACCGGCGTCGCGACGATCGCGAGGCCCAGCCCCGCCCCCGCGCGGCCCATCAGCTGGTCGCTGATCGGGTCGATGCGCGGCGCCGCGAAATAGCCGCCGACGCTCACCGGCGACTGGCCCGAAAACAGGCTGAACTTCTTGCCGTCGGCGCGCACCGCCATGTCGATTGCCTCGGTACGGAAGGAAAAGCCGCCGCGCCCGACCATGACATTCTTTTGCGTGTCGATCAGGATCGGGTCGGCGGCGCCGACGCCATTGCGGACGGTGAAGGCGATCACCCCGCAATTGATCTCGACCGGCTTCTTCAATTTGTCCTCGAACAATTTCTGCACGAAGGTGCCGACATCGAGCTCGGCGAGCTGGATATTGCGCGTCCAGAAACTGCCCTGCGGCAAGACAAACGCCATGCGGCCGTTCGAACTGGCGAGCGACTGGCGCAGGCTGTCGCCATGGCCGACCATCTGGATCCGCCCGCTGACGGTGCCGGTGGTCCCCGATTTGGCCACCCCGAATCGCGCCAGTAACGTCCCAAGCCGCGTCGGCGAGAGGCGAATGTCATAGGCAGTGCGCACGACCGCGGGGCGCGAATCGATCGAAATGTCGCTCGCGACCTTGCCGCCCGCGAGCAGGAAGGTCAGCGGCTTCATTTCCATCAACCCGCCCTCGAGCGATAGCGTCAGGTCGACATTGCTGACCGGGAAACTCTCGGCGCGTACTTGGGCAACCTTGTAACGCAGGTCGGCGTCGAACGCCTTGAGCGAGTCGGCGCGCAGCGGCGAATCGGGCAGGACGCGCGGGCGACCGCCGATGGTTTTGATCACGCCGTCGGTGCCCATCCGATCGAGCCGGTCGACCTCATAACCGATGAACGGCCCGGCATCGATGATGTTGAGCGACCGGGTGGTGAGGTCGGCGTTGAGATAGACACGCCCTTTGGGCATGCTGACCGCGAAGGTTCCCGCCAGGTCGCTGTCGCCGAAGACGCCCTTCAGGCTGGTGAATTTCCAGACCGTACCATCATAGCCAAGCTTCGACGTGGCGCGGTAGCGGCGGGTGTCGGGGATCGCGACCCCCAGAAAATCGAACAGCCGCGACAGGTTCGCGCCGCGCGCGGTCAGCGCCAGATCGGCGCCAACCAATTCGGTCGGGCCGGGCAGCGTGCCGACCAGATCGACGGTGTTGCCAAGCCCTATCGCGCGCATCGTCAGCCGGTTCTTGCCGCCCGCGACGGTCTGGTTCGGCGACGACAACCGCCCGGTCAGCGTGAACGGCTGCGCGCGCATTGTCCCGCGCCCGTTGAAACCGATCGCCTCATTGATGCGGCTGCCCGTCGAGCGCACCGTATCGATGTCGATGTCGGCGAACAGGCGCAGTCGCGGGTCGCGATAGGTCAGGCCGCTCTTGGTGATCGCAGCACGCTCGATCGTCGGCAGGTTCAGTGGCTGGGGCGGACGATCGGGATCGCCGAAGGTCCAGCTGTTATGCCGGTTCTGCGCATCCCATTCGAGCGCCACCTGCGCCTGATCGATGTCGGCAAAGGTCATCACGCGCTTGCCGAAGATCAGCGGCATCGTGGCCAGCCGGGTGTCGACCCGGCGCGCGGTAAAGAACTGTTTCGCCTGCGTCCAATCCGGATTGGCGATACGGACATCTTCAGCCAGGAATTTGACGTTGAATGGCGCAAAATAGAGCTGGAAGTCGCCACCGATCGCGACCTGTCGTTCGAGCTGCGACGACGCAACGCTTTCGAACGTCCCCTTCAGAAAGCGTCCCTTGGTGATGAACAGCACCAGCCAGATCGTAAAGAGCAGCAGCAAAATGATGGCCGCTGATCGCACGGCGATCCGCACAGCGCGCGGGCGCTTTTCCAGCCAACGCGGGGTCCAGATGCGGCGCGCGACGGTCGAAGGGACGGTGGACCAGCGCGGATAAGGCGATCTGCTACCGGGATCGGCGGTCGCTGCGGGCGGATGGCCCATCTGTCCGGTGGGCAGGTTCATCCGCTGTGAACGGCTGCGAACAGCCTTGGTTCCGTTAGCCCGCGCCCGCTACGCTTGCATTTGCAGGCGAATCCCCCTAAGCGCCCCGCTTCCGATTGTGTCGGCTGGCTGAAAGGGCTGCCAGGCCGATACGCAAACGGACTTCCAAAGGAGACCAAAATGCCCAAATTGAAGACCAAGAGCGGTGTGAAG